>Ga0307515_10004267_pt1 | contig 29669 bp, 33 predicted proteins | sample 17_EM_MG_FD_194513 | JGI IMG/M metagenome (GOLD analysis project Ga0307515, IMG submission 194513) | Populus trichocarpa ectomycorrhiza microbial communities from riparian zone in the Pacific Northwest, United States - 17_EM | ecosystem: Host-associated > Plants > Roots > Unclassified | place... | reverse complement strand
TCTGCTGACCCAGCTGGGGATCCTGGGGGTGTTTATAGGGTGGTAGACGAGGGCGTCAGTGATGGGGCATAGCATCGGTATTATCTTTGCTGTACTGACGGATATCTGATCTGAGTCAAGGAGGAAGTACGCGAGGTGGCACGCTCAGTGTCGGCAGATGACCAGGCGGTGCACGAAAAAAAAAAGAGGCCGCGTTCGTCGGGAGCAACCTAGGACGACGGAGAGAGCGGCAGTCCAAGTGAAGTGGCTGCCAATAGCGGAGACTATTGCTGGAGGGGTGGGAGTGTCCAGGACCACGTGACAGGGCGCCTACACACGCCCGCCCCGGTCAAGTCATCCTTCAGTCTGTTCAACACCAGACGGACTCCTTCACCCAAAAAACGAAATGGCTTCCGCCTTCACCGCTTGGCTGCGCTCACCGGCAGCAAAAGAATACTTCTTCAGTTGAGATACTTTTTTTCCCGCAACCGTGTCGTAGCTTGTGCTCACCCGATGTCGTGTGCGCGCAGGCACTCATTTTTGGGGTCCAGTATGTCCCGCATCCCGACCCCGACCAAACCGACCGAGTCACTGACCAGCGAGGGATTTGAAAGGTCGCCAACTGGGGACTGCCTCTTGCTGCCCTGGCAGACTTGAGGAAGGATGAGGAAGTCATTTCCGGTACCATGACCACCGCCCTTGCCTGTTACTCGTGGGTTTCCGGATCCATTCGGCCCTCCGGCTGTCACTCATTATTTTCTTTTTCTCCGCGCCCAGGATGGTGTTCATGCGTTTCGGTGCGTTCTTTCCGTACGTTCTTTTCGCTGTTCTGACCGGATGCGATTTTCGATAGCGTGGAGAGTGCAACCCCGAAATTATCTGCTGCTTGCCTGCCACACGACAAACGCGACCGCTCAGACTGTCCAGGGCATCCGGTTTTTGAACTACTGGAACTTTGGGGGAAAGGAGGAGAAGGAGAGAGAAAAGGCGGCTGGCTCTACGCCCGGGAGTACAGAGACTCAGGCTGTCTAGGTGTCTAAGTGTCTAGCGTAATTTGAAAACGATGATGGAATTGGAGTGATGTCCAGGAGCGAAATCCTCATGTCTTCCTCCCTTTCTCTCTCCCTTAACCATGAACCAGGACTTCACGCCTAGGAAGGAGTTTCTGAGGCAGACGTCCCACCCGTTGAACTCGTTTGCCCTCCTTACCTTCTCTTCCTCCTCCCTAGTCAGACTCTACTCCTTCCCATCCCAAGTTGTAACCACTCTCAGGCGAGTCCTGCAAAACCGCAAATCAGTCTCCGCCTATAGGGAAGATGCCCTCAACGGTTACTGCGAATTTGCCCTCGTTGGAAAGCCCTGGTCGAACGCAAAGTCGGCCAGGAGCGAGAGGCTGGTCGTGAACGTTCTCGCAGTCATCCTCCAACACGGCTACACCTTCATATCCCCTCTAGACTATGGCAGAGAGACAGACGACCGCCTCGCAATGGCTTTCTCCAAGCCAATTGCGACGGTACCCCGTTCATCTGCCTCACTTTCCAACCAATCTTCAGCCTCGCCCTTTCATAGGATTACCCCACAGTCCCCAGGACCAAGCCCCTCGCATTCAAACGTCTACGTGATCCCCTTTGCCGTTTCATTCGCCTCCTCCACCACCATGCGAGTCATTTCGCCACCTCGCGACTCCACACCTGCGATCCTCCAGGCAGTTCGTGGATCATGGCCTAGGGGTGTCATCTCAGAGAAGAAAGTTGGCGAATCGGCCTACGAATTCAAACTACGCGGCTATCGATGTACGTCTCCCGGACTAGCTACGCACCCATTCACATGTTCTAAACTTGCGCAATTATGTTTGATCAGGGTTCCAAGAAGATTCGTTCGCTGTTGATTCACTCCGACATATCATGAATCTTCTCGAGTCTCTCGATTCCCATGCATTTACCCTACTCGCTTCCCTTACCCTTTCCGGCCATTCACGGGTCAAGGATCTTTGGATATTCACTGGATCATCTGATGAACCACAGGAAGATATCAAGGCAATCGGCGATACTGCGCTCTTGGACACCCCGCCTACTAGTCCTCCAATGGGCTCGGACCTAGATAACCACACAAAGGCCGCCACGATGCCATTTCCTGGGGCAAATACGCGTATGACCAGCCATGCGCGGTCCGCTTCCGAGGGAACACGCCAATCGCTATCGCCTGGACTTCTCCGCGAGTCACATTTTGATTCCAGCTTTCCGTGGAAGAAAGGGTCTCCACGAATGCGGATTCCATCCCCCATCCGAGGATCTCCAGAGCTGGAACGCATCGAAATGGCCAGCTTCATTTCCAGCGCGAACGATATGACAGGCATCGGAGCGGGAATTGCCGTCCTGTCCCAGAAACCGGATGTCGGCTATCACACATTTTCCGGGATGCCAATCCCCGACTCTAACTCGCCGCTCACACCTTTAACGGACCAGACAATATATCCCGCCCGCCACTCGAACGCACGCCCTCGAGTCCCAGCCCTTGTGCCTGCTAATATGAGCGTCTCTCCTCCGAACATTCCTGTTGCTTCCCCGCCGCCACCGATTCTAGCACCACTCAGACGCGCTTTCTCTCAGGATTCTTACATCGCAGATCGACCGTATTCCGACGGCGCTCAATACCTCGATCTTTCCCCACCCCACCCTTTCCCTCCCGCAATATCAACTCCTTCCTCTTCCAAGCATGCCACGCCACCAGTTGATCAGCCCCAGACACCCTCTCCTCCTTCATCACCTTCCCCCCCACCCATTGCAGACCCCGATTACCGGATGACGACAGCGACAGGAGGTACCGGCCACACGGTTAGCGCTCTGCTTGGACCGAACGCTTTCGGAGTCCGCTCCGATGGAGCAAGTGATTATGGCACAACTGGCTTCCGGGACTCCGCTTACACGACGGGAACTAGCACCAACGAGTGGAAGAGCGAGGTCCCGATCAGGTGGACCACCTCGTCACAGCTACAGAGAGACTTATCAAAGGGACACGAATCAGTCAGTACTCACCCGTTACCCGGTGCATGGAAACCAGCACCTGTCGATGAGTCGGAAGAGGATGCGGCGAATGGGTTCACCGACCAGGACCATGACTTTCCAATCCCGTCGTACCAGAGGCAAAGAACCCCAGAGAGACATCATGCTGACTCTCCCAGGTCTCCCCAGATCATTGAACAGGAAGACATGGGAAGGCTCGGAAAGGTTGGAGTTGTTGGCGTCTACGGTGAATATGAACCCGAAGAGAAGAAGGAGAAGAAGCCAAGCAAGACCACACCGCCCCAGGATGGGCGTCCCCTGCGCGTCTCGGATTCGTCCGTCACTAGAGTCCCACCGAACAAGTTGAAGCGGCTGAGTGAGGGGTGGGTTATGGTAAACGTCGAGAATTCCCACAGGCGACCCCCAGTCGTGGAGGAGGCTGTCCCAGTACCATCAAGGAGAGAGGACGCCAAACATCGAGCTCGTGCGCAGAGGATGGTCCGAGGGAGGAGTCATTCTGACCCTCAACTCCGCCAGACTGCAGAGCAACACGAGTATGATCAGTACTCTCGCCCGCGTCCAAACTACAGCCAGAAACATTCCAGTTCCCGAGACAGTCCATCAAAATCGAGTCGAGACCGAGATAGAAGTGGACACAGGGATAAAGACAAGGACAGAGCCGAGAACGGGAACGGTCACCACCGTCCCTCACCGCGACGTACCCCTGAATCAGCTTCATCGCAGAACATGTTGAAGGGGACGACTTCTCACGCGGCAAAGGCTATTGCGATGATCGACGCTGTCGGATCGAAGGAGAAGGGCTACAGGGATGATGACTACAACTACGCGACATACCCCGGCGTTAGGCAGGCCCCCATGTCACCAGGGCAGAGGACGCTGAAGAAGCTTCTCGGTCGGGGAGGGGAAACTGTGGAAAAGTCAGAGAAGAAACCGAGCAAAAAGTCGAAGAAGCAAACATCGACCAGGACACATAAAGTTGACTGAAGACGTTGCAGTTACTCATGCCTTTTCCTCTCCCTCGACGTCTCGTTTCCCCCTGGTACCAGGACGCTCCGACCTAGACGCGATCTCTTATCTTCCTTGAATCGCCATCCGAGCTTATTACGGACGCCGTTTATGCTTTCGGGACAACCTCGGACTCACGTAGATGAGTTGATACTCTCTTCTCTCGTTCCACTTGGCTACTCGTTCTTTCAATCAAAGGTGTATTATCACGAGTGTTACTCTTTTTACGATACGGTTACAATTCTACTCTCCACTTTACATATAGTCCATTCACACCCATTCCATCATCCCTCTCATCTGACGCTTCCGCTTTGGCCCTGGTTCTCTGCTCTTCTCTCACGCTCATGTATCGCTTCCTCCTGCTTTCGGCCCCTTTAACCTCGTGTTTTTAATCATTACTTATTACAGACGTCCCTCTTCTGATTCACACTGACATCTACCTGCAGTCATCGCTCATACGTAAAATACACACCCATTCAGTTCACTAGAATTCTGGCGGTGCATCTTAGGGGGTGCGTGCTCCACGCGTAGATGAGATCCTAGTTGTCCGTTTACTTAACGGGCGATGGGACGAGCGGTGACATCTGGGACGTGAGAGGATAACGATTTCGACACATGTGTTACACTGATGTCGCCAAAATGTTGTGAAAACACGAGGAGAGTACTGCAAGATCTACGGGGGAAATGTGAATATAGTAGAGTCATGTCACGTCAGTTTGGTTTCAAGACACGATACGCAAGATCACACGGAAGCACCCACAGCTCCCCCCTTGCAAGGTGAGCAGCCGATCAAACAATGTGCTTCAAGAACCAGCCCCCCCTCTCCTAAGGACGGGGGGCCTGGCCAGCTTGTAGGGCGATGGGCACGAGTCCAACAACGCAACGCGAGAGGGGGCAGTTTCGATAGGGCTGCGCGGCGATGGGCCCAGCCCCAAGCCCGACCTCGCCACCACAAAGTGTTTTATAACGGAGTACTAAACAGATATCCAGTCCGAAGGATGACCTCAACGTCCTCATGTGCACGAGAACGCCCGAGGGTATTTTCTGAGGTGTAGAAGCCACCCGTGGGTAGGAACACACGGGAGAGACGTCGCAGACACAATGACCTGAGGGATCGAATAGGGTACTACAAACTCCTCTGAGCTGTACTATGCGATCGCGTGGGCCATAATCCACAATAAGCACTTGGTTCGGCGCCGAGCTGATTTCATCGAAACTAACTACGGGGCGCCTGGTGAAACGAGAAAGGATCGTATACGAGAGGCGGTCGTGGCCATGATCACGCAATACGATCCTGAGAACCATCGCATGACTGCATTTTTTCTCGCAGAACGGAGGTAAACAATAGTAAAAAAAACCTCAAATACCCCGAGACTCAACGTCCGGGAACTTCCGTCGGCGACCAGATGATGCGAACGGATATGGATTTCACGAAATGGTGTCAACGTGAATTGGACGCCGGCTACTTAGTACTATATACACAGGAGGGGGAAGGCCTTTGACGTCGGAGAAAGGGAACGTGCGATGAATAGTATGAATAATGCTGTGTAGTCTATCCTGGAATAAAATTGTACAGTGGGGGGTGGGAGAATGACAGCAAAGCGGGAGGGTTAGACAGATGGAGGAAAACGTGGGAATAGATGATCTTCTGTATGAGAGATATAGGGGGTGGGTCCAAGGTACTATACAGGGATGGGCAGCTCACAATCGAACAGGATGAATAAGTAAGTTGGCATTCGCGTAAACACACCAAGCTGGGACAATCTGGTCGATCCACAGCCCGTGGGTGCCACAAATAGGAAAGCAAAGGAACGAAGAGATATGAAAAATCGACGTAATACGTAGGTCATTACCATCCGGCGTCTCATTCAGTAGTGTACCAAACAGAGAACGTTCCCCAAGACGCCATCGCCACGCCAATCAGCAAGATCGAACCGTCAAACATGCTGCACTTCTTGTCGATGGCAATTTTCGCACTGATAGGTCCGATGACGCAGATGAGGAAAGAGAAGAGGGAACCCAGGATGCCCATCATTGAGCTAAACTCTGGGATGGCGATTGAAACTGCGACGGTCACCAGGGCCATCAAGCTCCGTTGGACGATAACGCCAAATCGTTTGAACGTGGTTTGGCATCTGACCTGGTCGTCAGAGCGGCGATGCGAGTTAGGGCTGAGACCGAGAGCGTGCTCGATGATAGCGTTCATCGGGTGGGAGGCCAATCCGAACTTGGTCCTGTTCGACCGCGTGTCAGTTCAAGGTGAATTTCGAAACACATTACTTTTGCTTACATCGGTGTGATGATGAGGGCACACAGCGCGAATTTGTTCAAGGACGCGTTGTAACCAGGAGTGTCGAACAGGTCTTGACTGAACTCCTCGGAAACATTGTTACCGAACATGCAGTAACCTAAACCCTCGATAAGGGAAATGAACGTGAAAGCCAAGGGGGTCTCGACGCACCCGCAACTCCAATCACACCGTAAAGGGTCGTGGTAATGATGTAGGCTGTGTCAATCATCCGGTCGAACTGGGTGGGGTCGATCATGTCCCGAGCAAGAGTCGGAATCCCGGCGTGACCAGAGAACTGCAGAGACTGTGAGAAATAGCGAAAAAGCCGTAAGAGGGTGAAACCCCACCCCTGCCATGAACAGTCCAAACGAAACACCCAATTTTGGAAGGGAAGCGATACCGATGTTGGTAGGCTGGGGATCCCAGATGCTGCCTGGACCGGTTGTCTGCGGACCAGTCAGACAGGTTTCACAGGGAACGCAACATGATACTCACTTTGGATAGACCGTCGATCAAGATGACGGCCATGAGCAAGAAAGACGATAGTATCCCCAGTATCGATGCGATGGAAAGCAATGAAAGCGGTAAAAATACAGCAGGTAAAAATCTGGTGAAAGGTCGTCAGCGTCGCATCCCCGCAGATGGAAAATCAGACGAACACAATCAAGCCAAGAATCTTATAAAAGTTAGCGGGATATGCAGGTGCTATGGTTTCTATTAACGGTCGATTAGCTGTGGACGAGGTGAGATGGGGGAGATGAAGCTCACCTAGGGAGTCGGCATACAACGTTACGAGAGCAACCGCGACAGTGAAAAGCTCTAGGCAGAAAATCAAGCTAACGAGAGACGTAGACTTGCTCCCGAAAGCTTTCCGGCCAATATCTGCGTAGGTCCGGACTGTGGGGTCGGCGATGATGAATCGCGCTAATATTTTAGAACTATATCTCACTCGATCAGCCATCATTCCAAAAGGGCCCTCAAACATAAAAAACACCTACGTGTAACACGTCAATAACCCGTAAAGGATGAGCAGCAAGGTGCCGCAACCCCATCCGGCATAAGCAAACGCGAGGGGCTCCGACATCATCCCAACACCAAGGAGCATGGCGATCGAATTGAACAGCTTGAATTTGAAAATGTTAAGATTCCGGCTAAGATGTCATCTGAAGCATGTATCATGCTCACCGTCTGACCGAAGGTGCTCCTGCCCACAGGGTATTCAACGACGGCGATCTCTTGTGCCTTTTGGGTCGGCTCGAGTGGTCGGATCTTACGAGGGGGTTTGGTCCGCGTCTTGGTCTTTTTCTTGGCCTCGATGGAGTCGTACACCTTTCTCGTCGTCGGGATGTGGAACGAATTCGTTTTTCGAATGAGGGGGGTCCTTTCTTGAGGAACAGGAAGAGCCGGAGGGTGGGCTGGGGCAATGACCGGGGCGTTCCATTGGTATGAATTGAGGTTTTGGGTTGGAATCACGAGGTCACCCTCATCCCATTGCAGGTTGTCCACCAACCCGTCCTCGGGTATAACGCTGCGCGTGGACGAGGGGGTACTCGTACCGTCGCTCAAAGCGTCGTAAAGGTCAACGGGGATGATACAAGCCTCCGGGTCTGAGCAGGGGGAGGGCGGTGAACCTGACTGGGGTTCCTCAATGAAGTTCGCCATGATAAACTGAGATCGGCGGTCTGGTAGCCGCATAGGTTCAGTGTGAGGCAGTCATAGCAGACGTATCACAGAGCTTACAAGAGGCCAGAGCACTCCTGAAACTTGCAGGGGTGCCATAGTTGATGTCAACTGGCAAGGAACTCATGGCGTGTCGGAACAGTCGTCAGGGATCGTGAAAGGGGGAAGAGGAAGTGGGGGGTGGTGGCCAATGGAGGAATGCAAGGCAAAGAGCTGGGGTTGGTGAGAGATTATATGCGCGCAGAAAATTTCGGTCATCATGCATCAAGACCCGTCCGATGTGATGAAAGTTCAATGGGAACCGACATAAAAGATCCGGGTGATCTTCGGCAATTGGGACCTCGTATACACCGGGCAGTCAAGCGCTCAACAGCAAAAAAAAAAAAGCTCCAGTACTGGGATATTTCCGTAATGACGGGGACTAGACTCGAAGGGTTTGGTGAATCTAAAGTCCGCAAAGACAATGTGTGGTTCTACCGAGTATACCAAAGGTAGCACACGGTTTTATGTCCCACTCTTCCCTAGGAAACTTTGCACCGGGATCGAGGATCGACGAGGCGTCAACTCTCCTCGGAGCTTGGGCGTTGTTCAATTGCCATCTCTGAAGAACAATCATCCAAACTGCATTCGATCGCAGGGCGGGGTCCCATACCAGGATGGGGAACATGTCAAACGTGTGATGTCAAGAAGAAGTCATACTAGACTCACATCCTCTTTATCTCATACGCTGCGGCCATGCATCGGATATACTCTGCTTCTGTGGGCTCCACAGCCGAGTTTTTGGCCAGCTGAATCCCGGAATCGTAATAATGAATGGGCGTCAATCCGTCTTGATCTTTTGGCAGCAACGGAAGGATGAATCTGAAGTGATGAAGCATGCGTGCGTGCGGCCGTAGTTCTGGATGGCGGGGAATGACTTGGTGCGCAAGCTTGTCTGGATGCAGACCAGCCCACATGAGCCACCGATGTGAGCGGGGTCGAAGAAGGAGAAAAACTCTGGGCGGAGCCAGCTCGGAGATCCTCACCAATGACAGGGATGGTATCTAGCAGAGATCTCCTAAATTGGATACCTTCGTATCGCGTCCCTGGAAAACGCGTGATAGTGTCGAGCTTTTGCATCAGGCGGAGATCCCTCACGTACCGGGCAAACCCCATCCATCCTGATATCCGTCCTTCGGAGAAGATGCGTACGTTACCAAACAAGCTCTGGCGTACTCTTGAGTAATGTATTGGTGCACCCTCTGTCCATCATAGCGACGTAAGCGCAATGGTCAGCTGGTCGCAAAAAATTCCACGCCAGTTGATGGCGAGGAATGGTAACGTACGTCCGGGACATCCCCTTTCCCCAAAGGCTTATAGACCTTGGAGATCTTCTGCAATTTGCGCCGGATCGTCACTCTCCTTCTGACACAGTAGCCCATGGTCGCAAATAGCTAGGCCCCGCTACGTCAGCTCATACTAGTGGCACGCGGGAAGGTAAGAAGGACGTACAACCAAAACATAAGCTGCTCCGATGATCACGACGTTCCAATTATTCTCGATGGACCGCGATGGGGAGGAGCGGATTGCCTGAACGATAAGGAACGCGCATGATAGACAGACAAAGGCGGTGGTAATGAGCGTCAAGGACAAGTAGCTGATGGTTGAGACCGTCTGCAGCCACGACTGACTCATGTTCGCGTTAGGGGGGATTCAGAAGTGTAGACCAATTGTGATCGAGTTCCCCCGTTCCCTCGTGTGGCTGACCTCACACATCTGATTATGGGCAAGACGTCGATGTATTCTGTTCTACTACACGTTGTGAAGACATTCCCGATGCTACCAGCTCACGGAACAGACTATCTACCGACGCCCATCGAAATATGACGAGAGATGTGTAGAAGAAACCTGTTCACCTGCACAATAGATATGTATAATTCGGGGTAAAATTTTCGCTGGTCTTATGCCTGAACATTCTTTCTGGAGAAAAGAAAAAAAACCATGTAAGTTTCCACTCTTGATAGAAATGGGGATAAGAGGCGTACTCGAATTGAGTGAGGACATTGCCGGGTGAGTAATACTCGCACACAAGGAAGTGAGACTCCTACACGACATTCACAAGTCAGATCAACGGATAAAAGTGGACGGAGGAATACGTACCTCTGAGAAGATTTTTCCAGGAGCGCAATCAACAAGGGCGCATCCAACAGACGTTGTGTTCTTCCAAACGACCTGGGTGAAGTGTCCGGCTTCTGAGGTGAAAGTAGGGTTGCTGGGGTTATAATACTTGGCTTCGTCTGTCCACTGTTGGATCCCGTCGCTGGCGGTGTATCCCTCCTTAGTTCCAGCAGCCAAGTTCTCTGTAAAACATAAGCATCTTCGATAAGCAGAGACAGCCCGCAGGACGACGCACCCCCGTACGGTCCACCCGAGTGTTTAAAATTGCATTGAGACCCCCAATTCTCCGCGTATGTTGCGAGTTCCTGATCCCAGGTCAAAGCTGCGGCGCCATGCAATTGACGGAAATTGTTGTGCGCAGCCAGAACTTCTTGCTCAAACGAGCCGGAGACCGAACCACCCTGGTTAGGGGTGGAAACTTCATTTAGGGGGGAGCTAGAAACAGGGTCGCTGCTCACAGTGGTGGAAGGGGGGGGAGGAGGGGAAGGAGAAGGAGAATGGGGAGGGGAATGGGAAAGAGAATTGGGAGGGGAATGGGACAAAGAATTGCCAGGATGGGAATGGGACATAGTGGGAGAGGTCGGAGTAGGAGAGGTGGCAGGCGATTGGGGGGGACTGGAAGTCGGATTCGGAGTAGGCGAGATGCCGGAATCACTAGGAATGCTGCGGGTGGAGGTGAGATGGGGAGGGACACCAGAACCAGGAACGGAGGGTGAGGGTATATGTCCATCGGCTGCCGAGGGCGAGGGGTGGTAATACGAATCGGTTGGGGTCACCGCGGGGTCCAGAGTAGCAGGCCTGCGCAAAGATCAGGCTAATCCCAAGAGTAAATTCCAGAAGTTGGCAGAACATACATATTCGAACCACATGCGGAAGAGAGAATGCTGTTCAGGTCGTAGCCTGGGGAATTGCTTATCACAGATCCCCACGGGTTGTTTCCTTGAGATCGAAAACGCTGAATTCACCAATCGTCTTGACAGGTCAAGCAAGCGAACGCACCCATGGAAAAACCCCCACCTCCCCAGCCTTTGCTGCAAAGTTCGGAGCAACCAGGTTCCCCATAGTGATTTTGGGCGCAGGCAGGTCCAGCGAGAACCTGAGGGAGAGCAATGAGAGCGAAGGACAAATACGCGGTTCGAAATGCGGCGGGAGCCATTTGGTATAGCTTTGAGGGAGCGAGATTGAAATGAGAGGAAAGGGCTCTTGCGAGAGGGAGATAGATACAGAGACGAAGGGAGAGAACGAACGGTAAGGAAAGGGGTGATGAGAGAAAAGATAGTTTGGCAAAACCACGGTTATAAGAACTGAAGAAAAAAGGAAAAAGAAAAAGGAGAGCGAAAGACGCAACGATCTCGGGCGGAGGATACACGATAAAGGGGACGTCGTCAAGGTGACCGTGGGGAGTGGCTTGGCTAACCTGCGGGCTTGGTCAAGGTGGGAATGAACGGGTCTCTGGAAAGCGAGAGAAAGACCGTATCCCCCTGGAAATAACGAGAGATGCGGACAGTGTGGTTGCTGGGACAGCAGACTCAGCACTTGCAACGATCTATCATCCCGCTCGCCGACCTATTGATGCGTATCTGTTGCCCAGGGGCAGATAGGCGATTGAGGGGTTGTCGCAGTGACATGAAATCGGCGTTTGTATGGGAGACAAGGACACAGGGCTATTGAGCCGTCTGATTGCTCCGAGGCTTTGTGTATGCGGAGTGGGTTCCTTACAGCTTGAGAGTTGTTGGCAAGCGGTCGATCCGATCAGCCGCTATCCTCTCCCGCCGCCTCGTGGGGCCGCAGTCATCTCGCATAAAGAATAATCGGACAACCCCTCCGATGTGATTTATGATGAAATGCGTGTGTGAGTAGGGACAGGCAGAAAGAAAAGAAGAGAAAAGAAGACGGCGGATGTCGAGTCCGTTGTATAAACGAGCGGCAGGAGTGGATAGATGAATAATATCAGACAGCGCTAGAAACCTTCCTGCGTTGAGAAAGAGCAGAAGTGTGTTTCTGCAGTTTATCATCAAAGGGTGCATGCCGACCGTGCTGGCGGTGAAACTTACTTGCAAGAACTTGCCAACGAGGGGGAGAGACATTGATGGCTTTGATCGGCGCGAGTAGAGGCTCGGATGCCCTCTGGAGGAACGGATCGCGGGAGGCTGGAAAGACAGCAAATAATTATCAACGACGGCAATCAAATGTCACCAGGGGTAGGATTTTAGAAACACTTACTGCGGAAACGCTGTTGCGTGCACAGTCGTCGTGATTGTAGCGCACGGTTCTCTGGATATCATTTAGTCCCATCAACAGATATCAGAAAGTGCCTGCCCACCATGAACGGGTTGTCATCGTACTTCGAGTACGGGCGAGGTACGGATCTCAAGGGCGCGTCGTCATGACCTTGGGATCCCGCCCGGCTCTCGTCGGGAGAGTTGTCGATCTGGGACATGACGTACGTGAACGAGGGGTACGGAGGTACGATACGAGCTCGCATCGCGAAAGGTCACGATAGGAGGCGAATGGTTGGAACAAGAGGGAATAGAATACGGGGGAAAGGGACGAGGGGGAAGAGGCGGTAGGTCATCCAGAGGATCCGTTGAGCACAGGATCCTTGATATACTTATAGACCCTCCCCAAAAGTAACGGTGACTGGAGGATTTCGACGAACAGTCCCAAATCTGTCGATGTACCTGGCCTTGTTACACCAGGTACACCACACCAAGCGCTTTCAAATTGTGTTGGAAAGCTAAACCACCTCGGCAAGGATAATGCATCGTCCTGCCTCAGCGAAGGGTATTGAATGAGGGACTCTGTGCGGGTGCATGCATCTGTGATCAAAGCGCCGGTATCATTCCACGCGTGCACGAGGGATAACATGAGACTCACGACGCCACGTCAGATCAGACAAACCCAGAAGAACGCACAAAAACTATCTGTATGCTGGATAATCTGATGGGCAGCGTAGTGGATGATCTTCGTATCTTCTCAGCGCGGGGAGTTTTGTATACAAAGGACGCTATCGCTCAGTTTCCCCGCGGTGTTCCAAAGGCGCAAGATGGATTCATCCGGTTGCTCACATCACAGGAACCGCCGAAGCACACGGCCTATACAGAAAAATGGGGGATAGTTGATGCATGGTGATTGTGGAGCCGTGCGTTGAGTAGTATCAATAGTAACCAGGGTAGGTATAACCCCTTGGATCGTCGCTTCGCTGACCATGTAAACTTGTCGCAAAGAGTGGAGCACAGTGTACCATGGGGTGCTCAAAACTGAGGACAAATTTGCAGGTTGTTGAAAAGGAAATGGAGCAGACATACCCCGTTTGGACGAAAAACTCTAGCCACCCTCGACATCGGAGGGTGTGGAAGTGCAGAAGGCCAGTGATCTGACGGCGAACGACCAGAAGGCGCTGAGTAGTCAACGGCACATACGCAAGATCTCCTGTCGTCTCAACTAGAATGCCAGGAATAGATTGGCGGGAGGAGGAGAGAAATCAGAGAACTTGCACCAAACTTGCACCTCCGTAAAGCCAACGCGGACGCCTGACAACACAACACACGATGTTGCCCGTGTAACTCTATACGAGTAACCCACGAACTGTACAGTTCTTCTAGCACTCGTCTACCGCTTCTTCTTTCCCCTATTCTTGACAGGCGTTGACACTGTGGCGGACGATGAGCCGCCGTCACCAGAACCTTCCGCAAACATAGATGTGATACTGTTTGGAGTTCTGGGGTTAGTATCTTCCAGAGGGAAGGGGGGCGAACAGAAGTACGAGCACAACTCACCCGCTGAGATCCCCAGTCGTAATGCTGCTCTGCATCTTAACCATCCGCGCCTGGCTCTCTTGCACTTCCTTCAATTGTTCAGGGTCCAGGTTTTTCTACGTATCGGTCCAGTCAGTCACCGCTCTCAAGAATGCTTCCGAAACGTCCAAGTGTTCCATACCATCATATAAGGCAAGGCTACAACCATGAGGCCGACCGCACCCATCATCATAATCATGGGGTTTTGTAACATCCCCATGACGTTGAACGACTGCTTGGGGACGAAGTACTCATTCTTGTACCTCGGGTGAACTTTCAAGGGGTACGCGATCGTGACGGGGGAGTCTGCGGTCGACGAGAGGGGGGTTCCGGGGAGGTATGGGCGGACCTCTGGGGGTGAAAGTGAATCCACGACGTCTATTCGGTACTGTGGAGAGAGGTTCGGTCCCGCAATCCCCGAGGAAAAAGAGGGTGATCCTTACCTGGTCAAAGAGATGATTCCTGGCAACAATATTGAGAATATATGTCCCTTCCCGAACATCTGGTCTGTGGAACCATTTGTCACTACCGTGGGGGGCAACCAGAACTTCGTTGGTAGAACGTACATTGTGAACGAACCGTCACGAGTTATAGAACCGTAATGATTGGAACTATCGTCTAAGACTGCCTTTGCTTGTCCGAGGGTCTTTGCGTCTGGGAGGTAGATTCCAAAGTTTAGAGGCTTTCATCAATCTGGGTGACGGGTGACGCAGACGAGTGCGAACCTGGACAGAGTTGGTTCCAAACGACTTTTCCTTTCAGGTCCAAAGCATTCGAACAAACTGAAAGTCTGTAACCGAGATTAACACCAGAGTGAGAAGAGTGAGAAGAGTCCAGAGGCCGAAACCTTCACTCACCCCAGCAGAAACAGGAACAACAGGGGAGACATGAGATCGGTAAGAAAACGTGACCGTTAGCCGAAATTTCGATTTCGATCTCGAATCCAAGCCAAACCTCTGATCTACACCAAGAAAGAAAAAAAAGAGAGAGGATGCCAGAGCCTACCTCGTCTTGGATCTGTCCCCCAGAGAGGTCAGAGATTATCGAAAACCTCGTCTCCGGTGTAGGTACGTCCGATTTTCGAGTTTGTCTCAACAACAAAACGGAGTGGTTTATCTCGGTTTTTTAGACAGGTACAACCCGTCTAACATCGGTATCCTTGAGGATTACCTCTACCACCAAACGCGAAGCGAGGAATACGACTGTCTGGCCAACCTCGCCATCCTAAAACTGTCCGTGGTCACCTTAGACATCCCAATCGCGACAATCCCTAACTTTACAGATTTTCACCCATCCAGATACCAGTTCAACCCCACCCTCTACAACTCAGACGTCGTAATTCACATTCTCATCAGAGCTCTCACATCCTCTCCCTTCCCAGACTTCCACTTATGCGTCTCACTGCTTGACGAACGACCATCATCCGCTAACGCCGATGAGCCTGATCCATTACCCTCAATCCTCCCACAACTTCAGCAACTATACGCTCTCCTCCAACAATGCCGCTTCCCGGCGTTTTGGACCTTGTACCTCTCTGAAGATTATAGAGTACTGAGAGAGGAATACACGGTTGAGTCTGTCTCGTTCGAAGATTCGGTCCGAAAGGTCGTCGTTCGTGCCGTAAAAGCAGTGTTCACCAGGGTTGGCGTGAAGAGGTTGAGCAGTTACTTCAACCTCGAGCGTATGTCTTTCCCCAACTACTCCAAACGAAAACTCGATCTGATGGTTTTGTAGGGGTTGCATTTGAGGTCTTTGTTTCAAAACTTGGCTGGACCATCGAGAACGATGTGGTTGTCGTCCCTCCAAACCCAGATAATCAGATACAATCGACGGTCGTTCACGAAACCATCGCTCTTCCTCGTACGTTGTCATGACAGATTCTTTCTCGTCCCCCGGCTGACGACCTCGCAGAGTTAGTCAAGGTTATTACACATACAGCCAGGACGGCATAGCCGTTGTACTACTGTTATACAATGACATCCTGTGAACATTGCAAAAGAGAAGCGTATCCAAAATCAGTGGACTATATGCAACTTGTCTACGACAATATACTGGACAGGTAATAGAGAGATGTACACTAGGGGGGATGGATCACGATGAACTGTTCGTTGCTCTACGGTTAGTCCATGACATGTAAGGTTCACGGTTCGCGTCCTGCGCCCCTTTCGAGCGTGAACTGCGTCTGGCTTCCGGTACCTTCTGAGGAGTGGTAAGGTCCTAAAATGTTTGGACGTGAGCGAGCCGGGGTTTTCGAACGAAACAAGTGCGTACCGTTAGACGTTTCCGGACACCAGGGGTAATGTGAGACATCCACTTCGTCATGTTGTTCTTGAGCGCGTTTTCCCGTATGCCCTTGGTGTTCAGCCATGCAACGAGCTCCTCTACCTGCTCAGGTTCGGAGTAGGCAGCCCATTCGCTGACGCCGAGCATCCCATCCACGCCCTCCTCTTCTAACCTTCGCTTTTTCACGTCACCGTCCTCCACCTCCCTCTTATCCAAAAGATCTCGGTCCAGTTCACTCGGCCCCTGAATAAATACCCTCCCGGTGCTCCACACAGTCCCTCCACCACTCGCTACCAACGTGCCAGACCCCAGGCCGTCGAACCACCATATACGATTGTGGAACCGATCCTTCCCCATCGGTTTCACCCTGATGCAACCAAGGAGCTTCCTGAACTCCCGTTCGATGGCTTCAAGCCGTCGGTCGAACTTGTTCACTTCTTCCTCGAGTCTTCGCAGGTCGGCGGCGGCTTTCCGTATGGAAGCGGCGTTGGACCGAGAGATCTCGCGTGATTTGGCTTGAGCCTTCCGACGCAGACTTTGACTTCGTGACGCGGATCGTTTGGTGCTACTACCAGCTGCGGAACCAGCTTCCGAGGTTGCTCCGGAGTCGGGTCCTCCATCGGACAGGTCGCTCGAGTCCTGCATTTCGACATCCTGATCAGCAGCATTCCCATTCCCGTTGGGGGTGGAGGCATTTCGGTTCGAAGAGTCCTTCGCGTTCTTCTTCTGACCCTCGGTGAGGTTCGAAATTTCCTCTATACTGGAACTAGATTCAGCAACAATAGGGAAGAGAAATTCAAATACGCTCACGCTTGCTTCTTGGACCTGTTAATCTCAATTTTCTCCTTCCTCAGCGCCGTCAGCTGCTCTTCGCATGATTCCATGTGGAGATGGATCGCCTTGCTGGAGACAGAAAGCCCGCACATGAAGGATAACAGCGCAATCTTGTATTCGACGGGCATTGTCCAATACCGGTCACACGGATTCGCCCGTTCCGTGAAGGTATGAGAGTCCTGCGGGTTTTTCGAGGAAGACGATCCTTCAGGCGACTCGTCGGAACCTACGGGTTCGAAAAGGAGCCAGGTTAGGACATGTTGGAGCAATGGGAAGGCCTCCGCGGAGGCGAGCTTGGGGATGGTCAGCCGCGACTCGCTGAAAAGTCAACAAGCTTGTGGCTTACATCTGTGAGGGAACCAACCAAAGCCTCTTCCCAGCCTTCTCGTCCTTCCGTGGCACGCAGAGGTACACGCTCCCAGTTATTCCCAACCTCGAGCATGGCATCTGTGAGAGCGTCAGGATATACACCGAATACTGGGGGAGCGTTTGGTGAGTCTAAGAGGGAGGCTATGGCTGTCTGTCGGGTGAAGGGGACAGTGCGCAAGTTGTAAATGAGAGTGGCGTGAACCTCTGCGACCAGGGCACAGGGTGGGTCATTTGTATTATGTCGGAGCGCGGCCTCAAACTCATCCAGTGTAAATGTAGAAAGATGCAACGGAATACTGCGAAGAAGGATGTCAATGTACTATGAAGTTGCCGCCGAAGCATGATCTACGTACCCATAAACATTGACATAATTCCACGCCATGAGGAAGGGTTCGAATGCTCCAGGTATGTCTCTGAACGGCAACTCCCTGCTGGGGACCGGTCTTTGGACTTTGGCGCCTGCCTTCTTGTCCCTCTCAGGCAGCACGACGTCCATGTCCTCAGCAGGATATCGAAGTGGTTTCTTCTTCTTCTTTTCCGGAGGCGGGGGAGGGGGCTTTGCAGGTTCCTTGAGTTTCTGGGCTATGGATAGGTCAGCAGGGTTTGGGGCTAGGAACCAACCGCCCAACACACGTTCGGGCTCCTTCTTCTGCTTCTTAGCATTCGGTCCTTCCTTCTCTTCCCAGGCTTTCTTCCGTTTCTCCATCTCACCTTTTTTGAGGTTCTCCACTCCCTTTCGAGTCTCGTCGGGCATGACCGAACTGACTCCGTACTTGTCCGCAATGAACTTCTTGACTACCCAGGGAGAAGCAACCGCAGCGTCACGATCTACGCAGTCCCTGATGAACCTTCGAAGGATGGACTTGGAGAAAGTCAAACGGTCACGGCTACATAAGACGAGAAACGAGTTCGAGCATGCACGGAACGATGTCACGAACGAAATCACCTCATGGATGGACACTGCACTTCCATCAGGCTCCCGCTCCATTTCGACTTTTCGGCGTCTGGTTTGTCATTCGGACTAGCAGTGACCTTCTCCTTGTTGTCTTCGTGTATCTGAATCTTGTAAAGGTATTTCTGAGGATCATCGCGAATGTTTGCATCTTTCACTGGTAGCTTAAGGTCGCTGGCAAGTTTATGGATCTGGTCTTCTTCGTCGGCTTTTTGTGGGGATGAGGAAGGGGTGGCGGTGGCGAGGCTTGACCGAGGAGGGAAGATTTGCATGACCCGAGCATAGTACCTAGAGAAAGTCAGGCAGATGGTCAACGTGCAGGAGAGGTTGAACATGCCTCTCTCCTTGGATGTCAACAAACACTCCTTGAAGCAGTAGTCAGAAGGAACACAGGAAGCAAACCACGGTAGCTCACTCTCATCGAGGAAATACCGGTTCTTGAAGCGTTCATAGACAGCTTCTATAAGATGGTCGAGTCGGCCAATCACCTCTAAGAGACAATCAGCGTTTCCGGCAATTCATGCTGAATTCCCCTGACAATAGACACTCACGCCACTGTACGGCTTTGAGGATCGGTGCCTTAAGAGGCTCGGGGAACCTGGAGTGCATCGTGCGAGCCTCAAGTTCCTCGCTATCCAACGCCTCGAAGTAGTTCAAACCGCTCTTGCCGGTGACTTCGCATTGAAACTGCTTCTGCCTATAGTATGACATCCTGGAAGCGTAGGCACTAGATGTTCCGAGAGTTGGGAAGGGCATTGTGAGTGGGATAGAGGGGTGAAAACGTGTTGGAGGACAGACTCGTATGTCTCGAAGAGTTCGCCTGTTCGCTCGAGGTAAAACACGTCTCTTGAGGGATCTTTCTTGAGGGCCTCAAGGAGGGCTGGGGATGGTTCTGTAAGCACAACGCGTTTGCGTCTGCATGTCGGCATTGTTTTTGTCGGGTTGATCAGGCCGGAGAAGGGGAGGAAGGGAGGGGGAGGGGACGCGGAAGAAACGCCGGATGAATGCGATCTTCTGCCTCCCAGTGGACATAGTTGGGCGAGGGCGGGACAAGTGCAGTCAGCCGGCGATCAACGGAAATTCCAACAAAATTCACAGAAATATTCGGGAACCGTTGGCTTCTGCCTCAGCATTAACAATGACTATGGTCTATGCTCTACTCTAAAATCGTCGGCAGAAACCCATTCACGAATGCCACCTCTCAGAACAAGAACACCTGTAAATAGCCGAGCGCTCAGTTGAATGTCGGTCGAACAAGCGGAGAGCGATCGTCACCTGGTCAGCGAGTTTGCTCAGGCCAGTTGGCACAGGGTAGCCAAGCTCAGTCAGGTGCCCCCTACAGAGATAATCAGTCTAACTCTCGAAACGGAGTACGGTTCAACCTACTTCATAGCAGTAATCATCGGAGGAGGACCTGGAGAGTGATCGAAGTGAGCGTCTGAGTCTACCTGGGAAGAAAAGTTCGTACCACACAACAGAACCTTGATATCGTGACTACTACTGGGGAGGTGCCTCTCAATCTGGTCCTTGCTGACGAATCCGGAACCACCGGTCCAACCAGCAGGGGGGTTGTTGAGCACGTAGAAGACCGTGAACCTGGTGGGGTGAGAGGAAGCCAGCCCATCCAATTCAGCCTTGAGCAAGATATCCTCCGGGTTAACGTTGGCGTAAATGAGGGTAATCCTGGTCTTGTCCGCAGGGTTCTTGAGGGCGGCACGGATGATCTGGAGCATGGGAGTGATTCCGGTTCCTCCAGCGATCATCCCAAGCTCACGAGACAAATCCGGGGTATAGACAAATTTACCCTTGGGGCCTTTGATCTTGAGTTTGTCCCCAATTTTGAGGAGAGATACATGGCGGGAGATGTTACCCTTCTCATAGGCCTGGAAACGGTTCAGCAGCGCATCGAGAGAACGAGGGCGGCACACACCTTGATCAGTAGGTCGAAGTGGCCAAGGTCGTCGTCACTGCTTGTGGGTGTGTAGCTTCGCATGACTTCTTTGCCGTTGATCGTCGCAGAGATTGAGATGTGCTGACCAATTGGCAGGCCGAGGATATCATCTGGGTTCGGCAAGCCAAACCGATAGCTATCATGGGTCAGTCAGACGGGGGGTCAGAGAGTAACTGAATGACGACCCACATAGCGGTGTTCGGCGAGACAATGGTCTTTTTTACGAGCGGGAACTCTTTCCAGCTCTGGGAATCCAGCACAGGCTTCTTCGACTCTAGAGGTGTGTGTCAGCCTCACGCACGTGTATACGGACTTCAACTGACTTTGGGAGAACTTCAGGAAGATGAACGCAGAGGTAGCCACAGTGAGAGCGATGGCCACCAACTGGGCGAGCTTGTTGTTCGAAAAGTACTGGTCTAACTGCGCAGACATATTATCGGGTTGTTTTTCGTGACCAAGGAGTGTTGCGAGGAGATCGTAACCGGCGTCGTTCAGCACAGAGCCCAGGAATTTAGAGCCAACGTAGCAGACGAGGAAAGCCGAAGCGAAGGAGAATGCGAACACTACGTGGTTAACCGACATCATACGGTGTCCTCCCCGATGCCCGTCGGACCACCCCAAGCGGGGTTGGACACGTCATGATCGCTGCGACGCGTCTTTCGCGCAGTTTCTTGAATGTGGACTCGATAAATCTGCTGAGAAACCGCAGGGGCCGCGTACAATCCATCCCCGAGGACTTTGTAGTTCTACAACTACCACCCACGTTTGCACCAGCGTTGGCCCGCCACTGGCCATAACCCATCGCTTGCGGCTATCGCCAGTAGAGGTTACCGGTTATAACCACGTAACAGCGCAAGGCGACAGTCCCCGACTCCACCCGTTTCGTGATCCCAACACAGCAATATGGTTAAAAAATAGGGCCCGTGAACGTCTGCTGCTAATAAATTTATAGTTACTGGCACCTGCCACGACTTGATGAAGTGACACACTAGTGGCAGTAGAGGTATTAGACAGCTGGCAGGAGACACGAGTTTGTGGAAATTTTCAGTTGAAAGCTTGACTAGTTCATTCGTTTGTCGTGAAAAGTCATCCATGATGAGTTTTGTGAGGCTGGCCTTTGTTCGTTGATCATGGGAAACGGACCACTCCTGCAGTGATGATGACCGTACCTACTGCTCGCCAGTCTACGGATGAGGAAGCAAGAGCATCAGGAAATCGTCTGCGAAAATTAGACAGACACTGAAGGAGACTCACCGGCCGGAATAACACCTCCAAACATTGCCGTCCACCCGGGCCCACAAGAGCACAAATGCTGAATGCGCTTTTACCCTCCCCGGGTTCTTCAATCCTCTATATTGCCTTACACCTCAAACTGATTTCTTTGGTCTCCTTATGCCAGTCCGAGGACCCACACCCGTGCCCCGCGCTGGGTGTACATGTGAGCGGTTGTCCTGCCGGCTAGGCTGGAATTCGGCCTCGAGTTCAGAGATCGGGTTTAGAGAGAGGGGGGGAGCTCTGAGTTGACTGCCAGCCCCGCATGAGGCGCCCAAAATGAGGACGCGTTTGTCGGTTCGTTGAACTTTGCGTGTTCTGCCCCGCCATTCACCTGTGCTGGGAGGTGTGAACATTGCAGTGGGCACCACGCCAGCCGCAACACCAAGGTCTCGCCTGGGTGGTAGCTTCGTGTAGTTTGTAGGAAGAGGGAATGGGATGCCAGGTCGTAAGTCGCGTCACTTGAAGATACACCATCCAACGTACAGCATATCACACGGTAATAATGCAATGTTTTCCTGTGCGTGACACCCTGAGAGACGGCAGTGACGGTGGATGCAAAGACCTATGGGATACGATGTGGGTCAACCCTGGCACACCAAATCCAAATGGAACTCACATGCGTGGGGGCTTCATGGGTTTGCACGACGAAAAAAAAGACTACAACCATCCAACTTGCGGTGGGTTTGAGATCCCGTGGAGCCACTTTAACCCCACAGCAACAACACTTTGTACGAACCCATCCCAGGGTGGTCGGTTTGAACGTTCAACATCTAAAATCTAAGGGCCTGTAAGTATCGATGGCATCGTTCCGGAAACTCGCCTTCGGTCGACCGTCGGCTGCATGCGCATGGCAACTTGTAAATCACGGTCAAACGCCTGGGAGGGTCTGCCGGGACGCTTTATGATCGGCTGGATGATGCTCCCGTTGCGGTTGCATGGAGGCTTGAGTGTGGACAGGTGTGGACAGGTGTGGACCCATAGAAGCGAGAAGAGGATATCAGACTGACAAAACGATAGGTCGAGATGAACGCTTGAACGGCAGTGCCCGGGGGTAGCGGGAAAAGTGCACAGTATATCCAGCGATAGGTTAAAAAACCTATAGTGTTGTGCAGCAGGCGCGGGGCCCGGGCTTGAGCCTGAACTGGCCCGAAGCCGATGTTCATTGACCCGGAAAGTCGACATCGGACTCGGAGTACTTCTGGAGGTTAGAGGCACTACCGCTGCCGGTCTGTCCGAAGTCGTAGCATTCCATTTCTAGCAAAAGCTGCCTGAGGTTTTACACGTTATCTGCTACGCATAGGGCTGTAAGCTCGAGGCTTTGCCTGAACGCCTAGAACTTGAAGCTTGAAGCCCGAAGCCGAAGCTTGACACGTACGGTATAAAGGCGCCGAAGGTAAGAGTCTTTTCGTCCTTTGAGTTTGTTCCCGCAACTTGGCCTTTTCCGTCGGCCACGCGATGTCGGGTCGGAACAGGTACAGTTCGTTTGGTGGGAGGACCGGCCGTTTCATCACAAACAAAACCCTCCTCCTTTCGGAGTCGGGGATATGGCGAGGTGTCCGCTGGCGGTTCGGTCTTCTCGGGCGGCATTTGCCGGGCCAATGGGACGCTTCAACGATTCGGATCAGTTCACACGTGACTATTTCGCGTCGCGAACCCATTTCCAGCAACTTTCCAGGTTTTGCCCTTCTCTCGACAATTCATGGGGCGTGGGAATAAAACCACGCCGAAAAACCCGAAAGCTACGGCCAGGTCGCGGCTAGAAGCTGTAACCCGACAGGAGCAGTAGCCGACTGCCATATACCAACCCCCACTGGCCGACACAACACCAGTTCGCACCGCCTTGGCGACCTTCATCAGAAAAAGCTGATCACGCTTGTGACCGCTTGTGGTGGTCTTGTAGCCACTTACATATATGCGCTTGTAGGATCACCACAAGCGGTCACAAGCGCCATCAGCTTTTTCTGATGTTATAAATAAGCGACTCTGGGACACTTGTTGGGGTTATTGTCCAACGACGATGTCCTTCTCAAAACTTTCGTTCTTTGTCGCCTTGTCTTCGTGGTCAGCAACCGTGCTTGCGGGGGCAGGGATACACAAACAAATCAAGGACCTGATCAAGTCCAATTCACCTCTCTTGCAGTACCCCACCCAGATTACCCAGGACATTGTGCCCAAGGGAATACATTCTCATAATGACTGTGCGTCGTTTGCTTCCGCTTCGCGGGGTTTCGCTACAGGACTGACGGTCAACCTAGACTGGAGGGAGGTACCTCTGCTGACTGCCCTAAGCTATGGGGCAAGCAGCGTCGAGGCAGATGTCTGGCTGGTCGGTGACGATTTATTGGTGCGCGCCATCCCTCGGCCGGTGTTCTAAAACCGGTGTTTATTGGGCGCCGAACTCCCAGGTCGGGCATGACCCTGAATCGCTTACGGCTGATCGGACTCTCGACTCGCTCTACGTACAGCCGCTACTCAAGATACTCGGTTCCCAGAATCCAGATACGGTATACACTAGGGCAGCCCCCAAACACGTCAAGTAAGCAACCCCTCGATTTATCCCCGATCCTCTTGTTTCATTGTTCAGAATAAGGACTCGGACACGGGACTGACCTTTCCTTCCCCAAGCGGCATCTTCGACACATCGAGCGGTACGTCACTCGTATTATTCGTAGACGTCAAGTACAACGGTATAAGGTACGTTCGGCGCCAACGGTATTTTCGTGCCTTTTTCATTAACGGTCTGGCTTAGCGCGTTACCCGTCATCCTCGAGGCATTGAAGCCCCTCCGTGATGCCGGATATCTCACAACGTATTATTCCAACGGAACCCTCGTATGGTCTGCCATCACTGTCATCGGAACCGGAGACACTCCCCTAGATCTCGTGAAGGCCCTCGACCCCCGGGACTATTTCTTTGACGCTCCTCTAACCGGCCTAAACGGGGGAGATATCTTCGAACCGACGTTATCTCCCATCGCGAGCACCACCTTCGCGGTCGCCGTCGGGTGGAATGGGCTCGGGACGATATCCGATGACCAGCTGACGAAGTTGAGGGGGCTGATTGATGATGCGCATACTCTGGGAATCCAAGCACGCTTTTGGGACACGCCTGGATGGCCTGTGAGTGCACGGAACAACGTTTGGAAGGTATTGTTGGAGAATGGTGCCGATTGGCTGAACGTCGACGATTTGGAAGCAGCCAGCGAGTTGTGAAATTCGTTGTTTGAGGTCCGTTGGGTTTTCGAGACCTCCATAGCGTTGGACTTCGATTAGTGGGCTATTACGAGATGCAATTTGTCGCAAAATGGCGTCGTGGTCAAGTGTTCAGAAGAACACCGCTCATCAGTGCGGTCGAAGCCAGATCAATGACCAGCTCTTGCTGGAGAAACCCATTCAATCGCGCACCTTTGCCAGGGAACAGCAGTTTTTCCCTCTCGCTTGAGACTCGTAACGGATATTGGATTTCAACGATGCTCGTTTTCCCCCATTCAAAGCGCTCGGCGCCCGCTGTCTCGGCTCGGAGCTGGCCACCGGATCAGACCCACCGCAGTGAGATCGGGAAAAATGACCGAGCCCCCCAATCTGCCAGTTCCTTAATTTCATCCCGAAGGACTGCAAGATTATAAATATTGCAGACTTCACATACCATCTCAACGGCTGTCACTCCATTCCCCGCTTCTCCCCCTCCCTTCCTCCATGTTCTCCGCACTCGAGTCTCCCTCCAGCAGATACACCTATGGTTCTGGTTTCCACCCCGTTGATTCCGAGAGGCTCAGGAAGCCCAGATGGAAGCTCGATAACCTCCCGGACCTCACTGGCAAGGTGGTCATGGTCACCAACCCAAACAACAAGGCTGGCAAGGAGACGGCAAAGGTCGAGTGTTTTCTGTCTTGTACCCACTGGCGATCCCACTGATATCGGGCTCGACTGAATAGGCCCTCCTGTACCACAATGCGACCGTTTACATCGCTTCCTCTAATATCCCCAAGGCCGAAAGTACCATCATCGACTTGAAGAGGGAAACGGGAAAATGCCCGGTATTCCTCCACCTTGACCTGGGAGACAGGGGCAATTGCCAGTCTGCCGCTCAGCTTTTCCTAAGGTGGGTTCCTCCAAATCCGATCACGCTCCCTTGCGCAAGGAAGTCCCCCTTACCGGTTACCCTTCGGCTATAGTGCGGAGAGGGAGCTGCACGCGATTTACAATTCCGGGTAAGTATCTCACTTTTTGTACTCGTCCATCGGAAAAATTCTCGCCCCTTACGCCTGCTTCGCTGGTTTCTAGGAGCATTATTGCTCCGGGGTTGGACCAAAAGAACTTCGACGATTATGATATGCAATTCACCAAGAAGACGATCAGTAAGTCGATCTCACCAGCAGAGCGGAGACCTGCATGTTTACCCTTGCGTCCATCAGGTCATGTACACTTTATTGAACTCATCATGCCTGCCCTTGTTGCTGGAGCGAAGCAGTCTTCGCGTTCTCGCAGGTTCAAGAACCCGGAAGCATCGGATGAGAATTGATCCCCTTCTCGCTTGTGCCATGTTTTGTACCGGTCCGCTTGGTATATAACAGTATGATTCCTCGTGTCCTGGATGATACCGTCGAACACTTTAATACGCACGCTCTTCTGTATACCATTCAAATATACTATCATGTAGATTATTCCTACCTTGCATCGTGGTGAAGGTGTACGCACCCTCGAGGGATAGAAGCCGGGTACCGTGAAGGTTGGAGTCGCCATTGCCAATGGGATTGCGTAAACTATCTATCGCGTGCAGCGTGCCAATGTGTCCTCAAATCTTATTCCAAAACTCGGAGCGGTCGACACCGAGTTTCTGCCGCTGGCCCGGTCGCAGCATCGGCCCCGGTTGTTTACCTAGTACCCCTTTCGCCAAGTGCAAAGGACTTCGAATACCACCTGGGACGGTCTCACCAGGTTTGGGAGTGAAGGTGTCAGCCTTGAAACCGACTCGGGTTTCGCTTTCCTTCTCCGTGCTCCCCCACGAGGCCGTGTCACGGATGGCAACTGGTTTCACCAGAAGGGTGTCCTAAAGGATGGTATGAGCACTTGGAGATGTGCCCAAGCAGCACTTCACGTACGATATGACTCCCAGCCTTACGTGCAAGGTCTTGAACCCCCTCCTCGCCCCTGTATCGAAGGACCTTCATCAGGTTCCATCGTGTCCTCTGCCTCAACATCCCACCCTTCTTCTCATCCCCACGTTTCCGTTCCTTCTCAACGAGTTCTTCGAGCCCCGTGACTCCCTTGCTTATGAGTTCTCCCCCGGGCGTTTCCCCCACACGTTTGCTGAGGACATCCCACCCCACAGACATGGCAGTCATCTCGTATCGAATGTCTCGTGGGTTATCGACCAATTCGAGGATGGCGTGAGGGGCGTTATCCCCCTGGCGGTTACCGTATTTGTGAATACGGGTATAGCCCCCCGGACGGCTTGAATACCGTTTGGCAAACTCCCCAAAGACTTTGGGGACGAGAGAAGGCTTGAGGATAAACCCGTTGGCTCTCCGGTATGCCGACAAGTCGCCCTTCTTTCCGAGGGTTATCATCTATAACCAACGCGTCAGACACAGAAAAAGCAAAGGTTTTGGGACGGATTATACACCTTCTCCGCCAGACGAGCAGTATCACGAGCCTTTGGAAGTGTGGTTTTAATCCGCTCGTGCTCGAATAGTGATGTGACCAAGTTCCTAGTAAATTGTTAGCATATAGTCAACGAAAATGGGGCAGACCTATTCACCTCAGCATCAGCATACGATGCGACGAGGTTCTGGAGAATTTTCGAAAAGCAATACCATGTTTCATGGTCGCACACTATACCGCTGACGGAAGGTTGTGACGGAGGGGGAGGAATGGACGGATGAAGATCACGTGTCTCCGAATCAGCTCCGACGAAACGAACGCCGGGCTCGAGTATGAGCAGATTTCGAGTCCAAATTTCAGTTCAAACGTGTAGCATTCCTATCGAATGTGCTACGACTATGAACTGCGAAAATTCACCCCCCGTACGCGTTACACTCAATTTATTTTGATGGTTGGATGGTGATTGTGCGGAAGAAACCGCGAGGGTTAGTGGAGACAGTAAGTGAGAGGTAACGCTCAGGTGTGTTCAGGGTATTTGTTGTAATGCTGATTGGATTGGATCTAGGGAGATTAAGTACGGATAGTAGACGAGCATTTTAGAGGCAGAATCAACAGCATTCAACACAAAGCCAATCAAATATCGTCGATTAGTGAGCTGGAAAACGGACGCGTGAGCGAGCGCAGGTAGCTTCAAAGTTACTGGCGTACCTTCTGGAGTCTTGGCGATATAGTCGATGGCTGTGAAAGGTTGTAGTCTGGGACAAATACCGAGAGCGGAGAACAACTTACCCTGCTGCACCGTTCTGATCTCATCCGCTTCAGCATCCGGAATTTCAATGGCAAACTCCTGCAATTCTCGTGAGCGTCACTAGGGATAAAGTGATGTATTGCAAACCAACCTCCTCGACAGCCATAACAACCTCGACAGAATCTAGACTGTCGAGACCCAGGTCGCCAGTGAATGAAGCCTCGTTTGTGAGCTGTGAAACTCAGTCAGACACCTTGCATCGCGGCGTTGACTTTGACTTTACGCACCTTCGCCTCGTTGACCTTCTCAAACCCCTTCAGTACGTCAAACACTCGGGTGGTGATCTCCTCCTTTGTGAGGCCAGCGACGGCCGAGAAAGCCGCACGCTGGGGGAACCATGCCTGCCTAGGAATGGCAGCAGCAGAGACAGAGACACGATTTCTCGCGAAACTGGCAGCTGGACCACGGAAAGCGACACGGAGGAAAGACATTTTAAGAGCAGGTGTGTGACAAGGAGGTTACGCGCGGAATGCAGTGGCAGGGGCCTCCGGAGCTCGGCTGGTCCCGAAAGGTTCTTCGGGAAACGCCGGTAATAAAGGTCACGTGTACTTTTCCACGCCAAGGATCAAAGTTGACGGGATCTGCCGAGGCCACTGTACATCCGGTTCTCACGTCGCCGGCAAGCCACATTTGTGCTCGTCCCGGTCATACACTCGTTCCAAGATTCAAGACCTCTTCAAGGTACGAGAGTGATTGTAAACCCGCATCGCTCAGTACCTCACCATACGTGTACATTACCCCATTCTTTATTGCTAGGTGAGTTGGCTGGTCAAACCTTGCCGACGATTCCGTTATTGACCGTGTTATCACTTCCCCACACCCTAGACCTCGTCATGGCCACCATTTCTTCGACCCCCATCGTAATAGATGGAAAGGGCCATCTCTTGGGTCGACTTGCCTCCATAATCGCCAAACAGGTTCTCACCGGACAGAAAATTGTCGTTGTCCGGTGCGAAGAGATTAATATCTCTGGCAGCTTCTTCCGCAACAAGGTACATGCCACTCAAACCGAGATTTGAAGACTTGGCGACTGAATACATTATCTTCGTCACTTTCTGCAGCTCCGTTACCACAATTTCCTCCACAAACGCCACATCGTAAATCCAAAAAAGTCGGGCCCCTTCCACCACCGAGCACCCTCGAAGATTCTTTACCGTGCCATTCGTGGCATGGTTCCCCACAAAACCGCACGAGGAGCCGCTGCCTTGGAACGCCTTAAGTTGTATGAGGGTGTACCTCCACCATACGACAGGAAGAAGAGGATGGTCGTTCCGGAGGCTCTGCGGGTATTGAGGCTGAAGCCGGGCAGGAAGTACTGTACGGTAAAGGTGAGATGATTCCACGCAACTCTGCGTTTCATTATTGATCTGACAATTTCGCAGCGTCTGTCTCACGAGGTTGGCTGGGGATACAAGGATGTTGTGGATCGTCTCGAAGAGAAGAGGAAGATCAAGGCCCAGGCCTACTTTGAACGCAAGGTCGGTCTCTCGCAGTCAAAACAACCCGCGCTGGTGCTGATACGACCTTTTAAGAGTGCCGCCCTTAAGCTCCGCCAGAAGGCGATTGCTGATGCCGCTCCTTCGTTCGAGAAGCTCACTGCGTTGGGTTACTAGGCTGGTCATGATGTTTCTGCATGAAGATATGAAGATGTGGCATACGCAGA
>Ga0307515_10004266_pt1 | contig 29673 bp, 24 predicted proteins | sample 17_EM_MG_FD_194513 | JGI IMG/M metagenome (GOLD analysis project Ga0307515, IMG submission 194513) | Populus trichocarpa ectomycorrhiza microbial communities from riparian zone in the Pacific Northwest, United States - 17_EM | ecosystem: Host-associated > Plants > Roots > Unclassified | place... | reverse complement strand
ATGCCGTCCATATGCGTTATCTGGTTCTCGGCGTCATCGCGGCAATCCTGTATAGCGTTTTTTAAATACTGCAAAGTCGCAAGGGTTTTTATCTCATCAAAAAAATCGATAAGATGTTGTTTGCCGCAATAAATGCTGTTTAAATGTTCGAGGAAGATTTTTTTTAGATGCGCATCTTCAAACTTCACCTGCTGTGGCGATAGGTTTTTATCAGGGCTTGGGGTCATCGCTTAAATAGTTATTAGAAAATCCGTTTAAATATACTATAATAATTATCATTAAAAGCAAATTTTCAGGGTCAATAAAATGCCTGAAGGCAATAATTAAAACAACTATATTTGCCTCTATAATTTTAATATTATGCTACAACGAATACAAAGCATTTACCTGCTTTCGGCCAGCCTGGTGCTGTTTGCCCTTTACTTTTTCCCGCTGGCACATAACATTTATGTAAATAACGCCGAGGTAACTATTTCGGTCACCGGCATTTTTCAGAATGTTAACGGCGTGCAAAAAAATATCGAATCTTTTACAGCGCTTACCGCTGTAACCGCTATAGTGGCCCTTATACCGCTGGTTATTATTTTCCTGTTCAAAAACCGCAAGCAACAATTGGCTTTTTGCTATGGCGCCATACTGGCATTATTTGGCTACAGCTTTTGGATGGCGCAAACTGTAAAAAAAGCAGTAGGCGAAGGTGTGCAGCTGGATACGCACTCCATGGGTATTGGATTGTTCCTGACATCTATAAGCATTGTTATGCTTTTATTGGCCACCAAGGGTATTAAAAACGACGAAAAGCTAATTAAATCTGCTGATAGGCTTAGGTAACGCACCACATTCCCGCCTCATTTTTAATAACTTACAGGCAACTGCCATTACAATACCTGTTAACAGGTATTTCATTTAGCGTAATAAATCCATTACATTTATGTGAATTTATGTAATGGGTTTATTAACAAAATTTGCCAAACTTAAGGGCCTTATTTTACCGGTAATATTGTGCGCCTGCTTACGCGTATCGGCAAATAATATCGACACCTTACTTGTTAAAGGCCCCGTTAATGATTACCTGAGCAACTATTACACCTGGTTTAAGGATGGCACAGGCACGCTAACCCCCAACGCCGCTTACGATAGCCTTAAAGCCCATAAATTTAAGCACGACCGTAACCGGAAAGTGTTTAACCGTGGTTTTACGAGCGATAGCTACTGGCTGGCCGTTTATGTAAAAAACGACACCACCATCCAAATCCCCATATTGTGGAGTTTTTATAACAACTACCTGTTATTTGATTTATATGAAGCTGATGAGGGCAGGTTGCCCTTAAAATTTCATGGCACACAATCGAGTTTAAACCCGCTTGATAACCGCGAGTACCCGGTAAGGAGCCCATCGTTCAAAATACTAATGGCACCGCAGCAAACAAAGCTGTTGCTGGTAAAGGTGCACGCCGTTAATACCGATAACATCTACTTTCCAACCGATATTACCACCACTGAGGATTATTTACAATACGAAATGCATAACTCGTTCCTGCTGGGCAAATTCATAGGCTATTTTCTGTTTGCACTGGTATTTAACGTTTTGCTTTGGTTTGCGCTTAAAAACAAGTTACACCTGTGGCATGCGGCGTACGTGTTATCGCTCATCGGGTTTAACATCAATGAATTTTTATTAGATACGTTCACGTTCCCCGATTGGCTATACAAACCATGGGCGCTTATACCCAAAAGCCTGTTCCTGCTTTTACCCGTTTACCTGGGCATCAATATTTTACAAATCTTCATCAACCAAAAACAAGATTTTAAATTACTTTATAAAATTTTCAGGGTATATAAATCCATAGCGCTAATTATCCTGGCACTTGTTTTTGCAAATTCATTTGTTTTGCCTGCCAATAATACTTTTGTTGCTTTTGTGCGCCTTACCGCCTATTACCTCACCCTGGCCGGCCTAATGTTGATAGGTATTAATGTAATTGCCGGCGTTATAAAAAAACATTATTACACTATTATTTATTCAATATCTACCATTTTCCTGCTGTTTGCATTTCTTGACTTTTTACTAAATACCCTTAAACTTGGGCAACTTTTTTTTATTCCGCCGGGCAACATCGTGGTGGCATTTACTTTCGAGATACTGGCCCTTACGGTGATATTCGTTTTCAAATACAAAAAAGAAAAAAACGACAGTATCCGGGCCCTTAACGAAACCTTTAATATGCGCACCAGTTGGGCCCGGGAAATTATTAAGATACAGGAATTGGAACGCGAACGTATAGCCCGCGATTTGCATGACGACGTTGGCGCCACCTTAAGCACGCTGAAGCTGCATTTGAGCAACCATCCGGAAAAAGCCAAAACAAAACAGGAAGCTTTAGATTATAAACGGTCAATTGACCTGATCACGAAGATTACAGACGATGTACGGGCTATTTCGCATGACTTGCTCCCGCCCGATTTCTCGGAAGATGGGCTGTTTATAGCCCTGCAAAGCCGGGTTGACGATATTAACTACCATGGCCGGATAAAATTCCAGCTGGTTACCGAGGGCGACGAAGAAAAAATAGATAAGGTTACCACTGCTATTTTAATTTATCGTATTATTAATGAATTAATTACCAATATTACTAAACACTCCGATGCATCTGAAGCCAGCGTGCAGCTGGCTGTACTGGGCACCGGCATCCAGATAATAATTGAAGATAACGGGATAGGGATGAGTACTGTAGTCAATAAAGCAGGAATTGGCTTAAAAAACATCGCCTCGAGGGTTGAATTCCTGAACGGGGAAATGCACATTGATACCAGCAAAAACGGATCGACATTTATCATATCAATACCTTTTGACCTTAAACACAATTTAATTCCCGATAATGACGCCAGCTAAACCAGCCATCCAAATTATCATTGCCGAAGATCATCCTGCCTTTTCAATTGGTGTTGAACAGTCATTGGCGCGGGCCGACAACCTGAAAGTTATAGATAAGGTAACCAACGGCAAACAATTAATGCAGTTGCTAAATACCAAAGTACCCCATCTTATCCTGATGGATGTTTTAATGCCCTATATGAATGGCATCGAGGCCGCTAAGCAAATCCAAAAAGATTTCCCGGCTATCCGCATCATATTCATATCGATGTACGAGGAACGGAATATTATTAAACAATGCATGCAGTACGGGCATGGCTATATTCCTAAAGCATCCACTACCGAGCAACTGATTACTATTATCAATACTGTTATGGCCGGCCAAACCTATTACCATAATAACCGCCAGCAACCTTTTCAGCAAACTTATAGTGATGATCTAATCAAAAAATACAAGCTCACCAAACGCGAAATTGAATTGATTCAACTGCTAAAAAATGGATTAACCACCAAAGAGATAGCCGGAAAATTATTTCTGAGCAGCCTTACCATTGAAACCCATCGCAAAAACATTTTCAGAAAACTGGAAGTAAAGAACATCACCGAGCTAATTGTTTTTGCATTGAGTAACCGGATTGTAGAGTAGAAAAACAACATTGGGCATTATAAAAACAACCCGATAAATTACAAACTCCGTAATTAAATAGCTATTTTAAAGGCAATTAGCATCAATTTGAAAATATATCCTTGAAAAGCGAATCTGTTTGTATATACTTATTGCTTTTGTAAAATATTAGCGCTATCTTTGCGCCCGATTTGGCGATGTTGCCAAATTCGTTATTTTAATTCATGAACCCATTTATTGAACTGGGAATCCGTCATGATATTGTTAATGCCATCTCTGAGTTAGGGTTTGAAAACCCAACGCCAATCCAGGAACAGTCAATTCCGGTATTGTTAACAGGCAGCAACGATTTTGTCGGATTAGCCCAAACCGGGACCGGTAAGACTGCTGCCTTTGGCCTACCATTATTAGAACTGTTGGATTTTGAAGAAAATCATCCACAGGCACTTGTTTTATGCCCAACACGTGAACTTTGTTTACAGATCACGAACGACATTAAAAATTACTCCAAAAAAATGGACAACGTTCACGTTGTTGCCGTTTATGGCGGGGCAAGCATCATGGATCAGTTACGCCAGATTAAACGCGGTGTACAGATCGTTGTGGCCACTCCGGGCCGTATGCTTGATATCATTAACCGTAAGGCGATAGATTTTTCGAAGGTAAAATTTGTAGTATTGGATGAAGCTGATGAAATGCTCAATATGGGCTTTCAGGAAGACATTGATAATATCTTATCTACCACTCCGGACGAGAAAAAAACCTGGCTGTTTTCGGCCACCATGCCAACTGAAGTTCGCCGCATAGCGAAAAAGTACATGAATGAGCCATTTGAGCTTACCATGGGCACAAAAAACACCGGCAACGCCAACATCGAGCATGAGTACTACATTGTACGTGCCCGTGACAAGTATGCCGCTTTTAAACGTATTGTTGATTTTAACCCCGACATTTTTGGTATTGTATTTTGCCGTACCAAAATTGAAACACAGGATATTGCAGAAGCCCTAATCAAAGACGGTTACAATGCCGATTCTTTACACGGCGACCTGTCGCAACAACAACGCGATAAAGTAATGAAACGTTACCGCGAACGCAGCCTGCAATTGTTAATTGCTACTGACGTTGCTGCGCGTGGTATTGATGTTAATGATGTAACACACGTTATTAACTACTCGTTACCTGATGAGGTTGAAAACTACACTCACCGTAGCGGCCGTACAGCCCGCGCCGGTAAAACAGGTGTATCTATCAGCATTATTAACGCCAAAGAATTAGGTAAAATACGCCAGATTGAGCGCACCCTGGGTAAACGCTTTGTTAAAGCCGAAATACCAACAGGGTTTGATGTTTGCGAAAAACAATTATTCTCTATTGTTCATAAAGTACATAACGTACAGGTTAATGAGCAGCAGATTGAGCAATACATCCCGCGTATTATGGACGAGTTTAAGGATATGAGCAAAGAAGAGTTTATCAAACGCTTTGCATCTATTGAGTTTAACCGTTTCCTTGATTATTATAAAAACGCGCCAGATCTTAACGCAAGTGTTGAAGAAACCGGCCGCAGGGATAGGGATGATCGTGGCGAACGTGGTGGTGCACCAAGCGGCCCATCTGCTTACACCCGTTTATTTATAAACTTAGGTTCGGTTGATGAATTTAACCGTGGCGATTTGTTAGGTTACATTTGCAATCAATCAAAAATTAGCGGCCGCAGCGTGGGTAAAATAGATGTTAAGGGTGTTTACTCATTCTTCGAAGTACCTAACGAGGATGTTGAAAAAGTAAACGCCGGTTTCCAGGGTGCCGAATATAAAGGCCGCCCTGTTAGGATAGAAGTATCCGGCGAAGGCACCAGCGACCGTCGTGAAGGCGGCGGTGGTCACCGTGGTGGCGAACGTCGTGAAGGCGGTGGTGGTTATCGTGGTGGCGAACGTCGCGAAGGCGGCGGTGGTTACCGTGGTGGCGAAAGAAGCAACTCAGGCGGCGGCGATCGTCGTAGTGGTGGCTTCCGCGATTTCTCGGGCAAACCCCGCGAAGAACGCCCGGAACGCAAAAGAAGATTCTAATATTTAGAGTCAAGAGATTAAAATCAAGGGTAAAGATAGCTGCAAACGCAGTTTTCTTTACTACTTGATTCTAATTAAAAAAGAACCAGGAATCAAAATAGCTATTGCAGCTCCCTCTTGACTCTTAACTCTTGATTGTAATAAAGAAAAGATAGTTTTCATCGGCTTCCCCTGGTAAGGAAGCAAGTTTTAGTTTAGTTTTGTTAACAAAGCCTTCAATGCCGCCAGCATGGGGGCTTTTGTTTTTTATGGGAGTTCTATTTTAAAACCCCAACCGTTTTTTTGAATTTTTACTTTTGAATTTTGAATTAAACCTACCTCCCAAACTCAACCAAATCCGAATCGGGGTAAAACAGGGTAAGCTTATGATCGTCCAGGTTTTTGATCAGGAATTTGGTATAAGGGCGGCTACCCTGGTACGATGTAAAAATGGTATCTTTTTGAACAAAATAATCTTCAGTAACCGGTTGCCCATCATCAGTAGTAAAACCTTTTTCTGTTATCTCCAGTTTAGTAGCGCCATCTTTTGATACCCATTTACCCATTAATTTTTTGTTAACCTCGCTTTTTGCAGCCTGGTTACTGTTACATGCAAATGCAAACAACGTAAGGGCATAAACAGCGGGCATTACTAAAGAATATTTTTTCATGGCAAACATGGTAAGTGCAGGCCTAAACCTGCACTGTTAAGATACAACTTTTATTTTTCCGGCTTATCAATAAGCTGAGATTTTTTTACGTAAACCCGGTGACCTTTTTTGTTCACGTAATAGTATTTATCGTGCTCATCAATGTAAACCGTATGGTTGCCAGGCCCAACCTTTCCTTCGTACTTCTTATCAACTACCGCCGATGCTCCGTTAGCCGCAATCTGTGATGTTTTGTGACCAACCTTTTTAGCGGTTTTTGAAATTTTATGTCCAATTGTACTGTCTTTGTGGGTTTGTGCAAATGCTGGCGATATCATAAAGGTACCGGCCGCAAACATTGCAATTTTGAATAGATTTTTCATGGTAATGAACAAATTGAGTTAATGTTATTACCATTAACTCAATTTGTCGGCCAAAAGCCTCATTTCTACCACTGGCGACTGTTTTTGATACAAAATAGCATAAACAGCATCACAAATGGGCATATTTACCTTGTACTGTTTGTTAACCTGCTGTAGGCAATTTACTGCATAATAGCCCTCGGCAACCATATTCATTTCCAGTTGGGCCGATGTAACGGTGTACCCCTTGCCTATCATATTGCCAAAAGTACGGTTACGGCTAAACTGCGAGTAGGCTGTAACCAGCAAGTCGCCCAGGTAAGCCGATTCTTTGATATCACGGTTAATGGGGTGCACCTCGGCGACAAATCGTTCCATCTCACGTATCGCGTTTGAAATAAGTACCGACTGAAAATTATCGCCATATCCCACTCCGTGGCAAATGCCACCGGCAATAGCATATACATTTTTTAATACAGCACCCCACTCGGTGCCATAAATATCATCAGATACGTTGGTTTTAATATACCGGGTATTAATCATCCCCGCAAATTCCGCGGCCAAGGCAGCATCGCCCGATGCGATGGTGAGGTAAGAAAGTTTTTCTAATGCCACTTCTTCTGCGTGGCAAGGGCCGCTTATCACTATAAAATCCTCAAACGGAATACCATACTTTTGGTGCAAAAACTCGCCTATAATTAAATTTTCATCGGGTACGATTCCCTTTATCGCCGATACAATTTTTTTACCTGCCAAATCCGCCGGAGTAATACCGGTTAACGCTTCCTTTAAAAACGCCGCAGGCACATTTAGTAATACAAAATCGGCCTCCTGTATCAACAATTTTAAATCTGTTGATATATTCTCTTTAGGCAGCTTTATTTCAACCGAACTTAAATAATAAGGGTTATGGCCAAACTTATGCAAATGTTCTACAGCCTGCGCATTCCTCATCCACCAAAAAACTTCTTTTTCTGTAGTGTTATCAACCAACATTTTTACATTGGCAGTAGCCCAGCTTCCTCCGCCAACAACGGTTATCTTTTTCTTGTACATTGAATAAATAAAGTAGTAATGCCAGGTTTAAGTTTTAATTGACAAGGCAAATTAAGGAATTTTTATTCAGATAAGGGGAAAGGTAAAAGGCGAAAGGTTAAAGGCAAAAGGTGGAAATGTTTTAATGGGGATTAAAGTTAGAGGGCTTTTAAAATGATAAACTAAATTGGTTAAGTTTGTTTATACTGTCACTGCTATCAAGCGCTGTCATCCTGAGGAACGAAGGATCTGTTGGCCAACATGCATCGCCGCCTTAAAAGTGGCAAATAGATGTTTCGTTCCCCAGCATGACAGGGGTATAAAACTTTTTTACCATATGAACCCATCAGCCAGGAAAACATTTAACACAGGCTTTACCAACGCCAAATACCAAGAGTTTTTAACAAAGCTTAATGATGGGTTGCACAATCCTGTGCAATTCCGTGTGGCCGAGACACCTGTTTTTCTGACAGCCGATTTTCGCGACAAACTGATAGCCGCCGGTGATGACATTATCGGCACTATACTGAAGCCCGGTTTTAAGGAACTTACCGAGCGGGCAATACCCGATAAGTGGCGTGTTGCCAATGAAACCAACCATCCTCATTTTATAGCGCTCGATTTTGGAATCTGTAAAGATGCCCATGGCAATATTGTGCCCCAGCTGATAGAAATGCAGGGGTTTCCGTCATTATATGGCTTCCAGGCTTTGCTGGGCGATGTTTATGCAGATGTTTTTGATATTGCCGATGATGAAACCGTTTATTTTAGCGGGCTAAACAGGGCTACTTATATTGACCTGCTCAAAAGGACAATTATTGGCGATTGCAAACCCGCCGAAGTGGTTTTAATGGATGTAAATGCCCCGGAGCAAAAAACCGCTGTCGACTTTTATATTACAGAAAAATACCTTGGCATTCCGGTGGTATCTTTAAGCGAACTGGTACAGCAAGGTAATCATCTATTTTACATGGCAAATGGCGAACATCAATTAATTAAGCGTATTTATAACCGCTTGATTTTTGATGAAATTGACAACGATCCGGAGATTTTTGAAAAGGTTGTTGATATCAGGAAGCCTTTTGATGTGGAGTGGATAACCCATCCCAACTGGTTTTACCGCGTCAGTAAATTTACCATGCCTTTTTTAAGCGGCGATTATATCCCCAAAACACAGTTTTTACACCAGGTAGATTACCTGCCGGCCGACCTGGAGAACTATGTATTGAAACCCCTGTTTTCTTTTGCCGGGCAGGGTGTAATTATTGATGTTACCTTGGATGATATCAGCAATATTAAAGATCCGGAAAACTGGATATTACAGCAAAAAGTAAACTACGAGCCGGTTGTACAGTCGCCCGATGGGGGTGTAAAGGCCGAAATCAGATTATTATACCTATGGCCGGATGGAGACGAGAAACCCACACTGGCCATAAATTTGGCCCGGCTAAGCCGCGGAAAGATGATTGGCGTACGATATAATAAAGATTTTGACTGGGTTGGCGGAACAATTGCCTTTATGCCACGTTAAACTATATACTATTAGAAGCGTCTGTACGTATATATTAAAAATTAAGTATTTTTGCACTATGAACATCCAGGTAATTTTAGTTATTGTTCTTTTTGCCGCTGCTGTTTTTTACATTGGCCGTATGATGTATAAAAGCCTCACGGCAAAAAAAAGCTGCGGTGGCAATTGTAAATGCGGTGTTGATTTTTCCGGCATCGAGCCTGGCAAAACACATAAGTAAGTTATAACATCCATTCATCATATCTTCATTTGTTACCTATACTTTTAAACCAGAAGTAATCTCACTTAATGGCTTCAAATAAGCAAATTTTTCAGGCAGATACCCCCGGCAGATGGAACCGCTTTAAATGGCTCAGCCGTGTGCTGCTTGCATTTTTGGTAATAGGCATTATAGCTGTAATAGTTACCATTAAATCTACCTATTACCCCAGCCTGCCGAGCCTTGACCTGGCGCCAAAAAAAATGTCGAAAGAGGAGCTTGCGCAAATCAAGCGCTCAACCAAATACAGGTCTTTCAAGATACAAAAAGGCGAAATTGAAGCTCTTGAACGCGCCAAACGACAACACCAACGCAAGCATCCCAACAATAAAGACCGCCTGAATGTTGCCTTTTACCGCCCATGGGAACCGCAGGCCTATTATTCGTTGCTTGACAATATGCCCAAGCTGGATATGGTGGTAAGCGAAGGTTTTTCCATCCTTCCGGGTGTTGATACCGTAATTACCAAAGTTGATACCGGTCTCATCAATGTTAATAAAAAATACAATAAGCCAATTATACTCACGCTATCAAACTATGTAAATAAAAACAACCAGGAGGGTGGTTATGATAGCAAGGACGTTGAACGCATTATTAAAAATCCTGCTTTACGGGCCGGTTTTATCAATAGCGTTACAAACGCCCTTACAAAATATAAGTTTAAAGGCATCAATGTTGATCTTGACGAAATAAAAGACCGTAACAGCAAAAACTACATCACTTTTCAAACCGAGCTTTACAAAACATTAAAAGCGAAGGGTTTCCTTGTTACCCAAAACGTAGTGCCCGAAGATGAATCGTACGATATTGTACGATTACAACATGTTAACGATTTCCTGTTCATTATGGCTATTGATGAGCATAATGAATTGAGCAACCCCGGCGATTTATCAAACCAGCACTGGGTTGAACAAATTCTGGACGACGTATGCAGCAAAGTACCCAGCGAAAAAATTATTTTAACCTTTGCAGGTGGCGCTTATGACTGGCGCGAAACCAGCATTGGCAAATCTATCGGCTATCAGCAGGCTATTAGTACCGCACAGGAAAACCAAAGCAAGATCACCTTCGATCCCATATCGGCCAACTCGCATTTTGCATACATGGATAAGGACAGCCTTGACCATGACATTTACTTTGCCGATGCGGCTACCAACTTTAACGTTATCCGCATGGCCGACGATTGGGCAACGGGCGGCGTGGCATTGTGGCGCATGGGTACCGAAGACCCAAGACTTTGGTCGTTTTTTCAAAAAAACCTGTCTATCGATTCGCTGCGTAAAACAGGTGTAGATATGCGCAGATTAACATCTGTTGGTTTAAACAGCCGTAAAAACGTGGAGTATGACGGCGATGGCGAGGTGCTTGACCTGATTACCACGCCACAAACCGGCGAGATTGACGTAAAACTGGATACCGGCAATTATACCATCACTGCCCAAACTTATAAAAGGCTGCCTACCAAGTATATGATTCGCAAGTATGGGTACAAGCCTAAAAAGGTTGTTTTAACCTTTGATGACGGGCCCGACCCGGATTACACCCCGCGCATTCTTGACATTCTGCAAAAAGAAAAGGTTCCGGCATCATTCTTCGTAGTGGGCTCCATGGCCGAAAAAAACATAGCCATCCTCAGGCGCATTTATGAGGACGGTTATGAAATAGGAAACCACACGTTTTTCCACCCCGATATATCAACCATCAGCCTGCAACGCGTGGTGCTGGAGTTAAATGCTACACGCAAAATCATCGAATCGGTTACGGGCCGCAGTACTATATTATTCCGCCCGCCATTTAATGCGGATGCCGAGCCTGAAACGCTTGCCGAAGTTATCCCTGTTGCCGAAAGCCGCAGACAAAGCTACATCACCATTGGCGAATCCATTGACCCGTGGGATTGGCAGCCCGGCGTAACAGCCGACAGCATCGTTGCCCGCACCATCAGGCAGGCAGGCAACGGATCAATGATATTGCTGCACGATGCCGGCGGCGACACCCGCGAAGAAACGGTAAAGGCATTACCTGCCATTATCCACTACTTTAAAACACATGGTTATGAGTTTACCACCATTGCCGATGTGCTTGACAAAACCAAGGATGACCTGATGCCGCCTATAAAGGACGACCATACCGGTATTTTTGGCCCAATGTATGATGTTGCAGTCCATGGCTATTATTACTTCAACTGGTTTTTAATATACGTGTTTTTGTCGGCTATATTCCTGGCCATTGGCCGTATTGTTTTAATTGCCATATTGGCGCTCAGGCAAAACAGCGAGAACAAAAAGACCGCAAAACTGCGTGGCGATAATTTGCCCCTGCCCCCGGTTAGTATTATTGTACCTGCATATAACGAGGAGGTAAATGCTGTTGCCACCATACAAAGCTTATTGAAAACAGAATATCCCGTTTTTGAAATTATTTTTGTTGATGACGGATCCAAAGACGACACTTTCGCGGTAGTATCTGCAGCCTATGAGGGGCATCCGCTGGTTAAAATATTAACTAAACCCAACGGTGGTAAAGCATCGGCATTAAACTTTGGGATAACCCATGCCACCAGCGATTTTGTGGTGTGTATTGATGCGGACACGCAACTTAAAAACGATGCCATTTATCACTTAATGAGCTACTTTACCGATGAGGAAATTGGCGCTGTGGCAGGTACGGTAAAAGTTGGCAACGAAACCAATATCATCACCCGCTGGCAGTCGATAGAATATATTACCGCTCAAAATATGGACCGCCGTGCTTTTGACCTCATCAACAGCATTACGGTAGTGCCTGGTGCTATCGGGGCGTTCCGCAAATCAGCCATTTTCCGGGCTGGCGGCTTTACTTATGATACATTGGCCGAGGATTGCGATTTAACCATGCGTATCCTTAAACAGGGCTATATTGTAAGAAATTGTGCCGAGGCTATTGCGTATACCGAGGCTCCGGAAACTATCGATATGTTGCTTAAACAACGTTTCCGCTGGAGTTTTGGAGTTATCCAAAGTTTCTGGAAAAACCGCGACGCGCTGTTTAACAAAAAATACAAATTCTTCGGAATGGTGGGTATGCCTAATATTCTCATCTTCCAGATCATATTACCCCTGTTTTCGCCGCTGGCAGATTTGATGATGATCTTTGCCTTATTTGGCGAAAAGCCGGAGAAAATGCTCATCTATTATGTGGCCTTCGTGGTTGTCGATTTCATTGTGGGCATCATAGCCTTCCGTATGGAAAAAGAAGATTACAGGAAGCTTGTTTACATTATACCACAACGTTTCCTGTGGAGGCAGCTAATGTATTATGTACTGTTTAAATCGATGCGCAAAGCCCTTAAAGGCGAGTTAAGCGGATGGGGTGTACTGAAGCGGACGGGTAACGTAAATATTAAAGGCGGTCAAAAGAAGAATAACTCAACAATATACATTATTGTTATCTTGCTAATAACTGCCGCAATACTATTTTGGGTGGTAAAAAAGTGGTACATGTAGGCTGAAGAACTGCATGGAGGTCAAGACAAAAATATCCCGCGTCTGGGTATTTTTTGTCTTGACTCCCTTGCCTCTTAGGTTACTCTCTTTCGATCAGGCAAACCGCATAAGCAACAACACCCTCCTGACGGCCTATAAATCCCAGTTGCTCATTAGTGGTAGCTTTGATTGATATATCATCTTCACTTATAGATGCCGCTTTGGCTATATGAACCTTCATAGCCGGGATGTGCGGATTTATCTTAGGCGCTTCCAAACATACCATGGCATCAATGTTGCCGATACTAAAGCCTTTTTCTTTTATAAGTTCAACAACATGCTGAAGCAGGATAAGGCTGCTGATACCTTTCCAACGATTGTCGGTATTGGAGAAATGAAAACCTATATCGCGCATGTTAGCGGCGCCAAGCAACGCATCGCAAATGGCATGCAAAAGTACATCGGCATCTGAGTGGCCGTAAGCGCCTGCGTGGTGCTCTAAGTTAACACCGCCTAAAACAAATGGGTGCTGTTCACGTAACTGGTGAACATCAAAACCAAACCCTACTTTAATTTTACCCATTATTATTTTGACACATTGGAGGTACCGCCAAAACTTGCCGACAAACTAAAACGCAAGGTATTGGCCAAAGGACTATTTTGCTGGCTGGCTGCCAGGTATGAGAAATCGAATTTAAAAATATCATATTTAAGGCCGAAGCCAAGGGTGATATAGCGCCTGTCGCTTTTGCCTGGGTTTTCATATAAATAACCGGCACGTATGGCAAATTGCTTATTATACCAGTATTCGGCCCCTGGCGATAGGCTAATTTCTTTCAGTTCTTCGCTAAAACCGCCAGGTGCATCACCAAATGATTGAAAAATACCCGACGGCACCGATACATCATCATTTTTACCGCTTATAATATTACCATTAGCATCTTTAACAGGCGGCGTTGGTGTTAACAACTTGTTTACATCAAAAGCAACCGTTATCTGGTTATTTTCATCCAGGTTCCAGGTATTAGCAGCGCCTAACTTTAAATTGGCAGGTAAAAAATATTTAGGCCCGTTGGTAGTATAGCTGATTTTTGTACCGATGTTAGATATATTGGCGCCAAAAGCAAACAGGTTATCATCCCCATAAGTGGTTTTATAAAACATAGATACATCGGCAGCAAAAGCATTCCCGGCACGGCCGGTCTGGGTTGATCCGGCTGTCGCAAACGAAACACTTGAAATACTTGAATGGATGAAACGCCCGGTTAGCCCTAAAGAAAAACCTTCGCCAAACTTGCGTGCATAACTCACATCAAGCGAAAATTCATTTGGCGTATAGGTGCCCTGGCTATTTGAAAAATCGTCGTTCAGTTGAAGCGATCCATAATTAAAGTAGCGCAGCGATGCCCCAAGTGTATTACGGTCGTCCAGCTTATGGGCATAGCTTAAATAGGATAAACTGATATCGGGAACCAGGTGCCTTAGCCATGGAGAATAAGACAACGAAAGTTCATCATTACTTTCAAGAAACGCAAGCTTTGAGGGGTTCCAGAAATTGGCATTAACATCCGGCGAAATAGCAACACCCGCCTCGCCCATTGCACCCGAACGCGAATCGGGGGTAATGTTCAAAAAAGGCACCTCAACACGTGATCCTCTATATGTGCTACCATCAGTACTTGTTTGCGCCATAACCGCAAATGGCGTTAAATACAATGATAAGAAGGTTATATTCCGAAATGTAAAAAACTTCATTGGGTGCAATTTAGCTTTATTATTTTAATTGATAAATACAGGCCTATAATTTACACGGGATTTTTGAAGGAATATTTAATAGCAAACCATCAAAAAAAACAAAATATTGCAACTATTTGTCGTACTTTTTCGTTAACAACATTAATAATTGTTTGATTTATTTAGAAGAAGGCGCATTAGCGTTAGCATTGTGTCCATTTTTTCCTAAATTTACGTCATTAATATAATTGTAAAATTATGAAAATACTTTTTACTAAAACTGCTTTAGCCCTTGCGGCCGCATGTGCATTGGTAAGCAGCTGTAGTAAACCACCGGTATCGCAAAAAACCGGGTTAGTTTATAATAACAAAAGCAATGGTGGCTACGAGCGTTACAGGCAAACACACCCCGCACCTGGTCCGGGCCTGGTACCTATTGAAGGTGGTACCTTTGTAATGGGCGGTAGTGCCGATCAGGACGTAACCTATGACTATAACAATGTAAGGCGCAGAGTAACCGTACCCTCGTTTTATATGGACGAAACAGAAGTAGCTAACCAGGATTGGCTGGATTATTTGCACTGGCTAAGCATTACATTCCCGCAAGACCGCGAATTATATTACAATGCTTTACCAGATACCCTGGTTTGGCGTAAACCGTTATCATACAACGATCCTTACGTAGATAACTACCTTCGTCACCCTGCATTTCAGGATTACCCGGTTGTAGGCGTTAGCTGGGATCAGGCACAGGATTATTGCTCTTGGCGTACCGACCGTACCAATGAAAATATTTTACGCGAAACCGGGCGTTTAGTAACCTGGAAAGACCAGAATGCCAAAGGTGGCAAAAGAGCTGCAGGTGGTACAAATGCCGCAAGTGGATCATCGCAACAGCCATTTAATACAGATATTTATTTGAACGGCCAGATGAGAGGCACCGGTGTAGACGGTAAAAAAATGCTGCCTAACTTAAGCCCTAACGCTACTGCCGGCACAGGCAAAAATGCAAAACCCGTAAGGCCGGTACGTATGGAAGATGGTATTTTAAAACAAGCTTACCGTTTACCATCAGAAGCGGAGTGGGAATATGCTGCTTTGGCATTGGCCGGAAATACTCAGTTTGAAAATATTGATGACGGTAAAATGTATTCATGGAACGGAATGGGCGTTCGTTCGGCAAAAAGTAAAACCCGTGGTTTAATTTTGGCCAACTTTAAAAGAGGAGCCGGTGACAACATGGGCGTGGGCGGTTACTTAAATGATAAAGCCGACATAACAGCGCCGGTACGTACCTACCCGCCAAATGATTTTGGCTTATACCAAATGTCGGGTAATGTTAACGAGTGGGTGCAGGATACTTATCGTCAAACATCGTTTGAAGAATTTGAAGATTTTAATCCCTTCCGTGGTAACCAGTATACCAACAAACGCTTAGCCGATCCGTCAAAAGGCTTATACGCTAAAGACAAATATGGCAAGCCGATTAAAGACCCGGCCAAGTCAAACAAAAAAATGAAATATGCCGATTACCTGGCATTACAACAAGGCCAGGATCCAAACACTGTTAACAGTGCACCTGCGCAAGGCACACCTGCTAACGGCGCCGTTGCAGCACCCGGAACACCAGCCAACGCGGCGGCTACCAAAGCTGCAGTTGCTTCATTGGTTAAAGATTCCGGCAAAAAATACGATCCCGATTTCAGGGGCGAAAAAGATACTGTTAGCACTGCGCTATATGGTACAACCTCATTGGTAAATGACCATTCCAAAGTTTATAAAGGCGGTTCATGGAATGACCTTGCTTTTTGGATGAACCCCGCCACCCGTCGCTTTATGGACGAGGACGAGTCAAGTGCCGAAGTTGGTTTCCGTTGCGCGATGACCTTAGTAGGTGCTCCGGAAGTTTATCCTAACGGCAAGCCGCACTATCCTGTTAAAAAACCAAAGCCCTTTAAGGCTAAATAAGATACCCAATTTTAAACTTAAGTATTAAGGCCGTTCAGTATTGAATGGCCTTATTTGTTGGCAGGAAAAAGCAGCTGTAGTTGATAACTACGAAAATGAAGCAGTCTTAATTTGACGGGTGATTTACTGGCTACACTCGTTGCCACGTATGGAATATTAAAGCCTTTGAAGAGATAATAACGAAGCGTACTGCAAGCGGGATTCATTACCAGGGCATTAAAAAGACAGCGTGAATCGTCCGGCGCACTTAGCGGGATAAGCAAGTTATGCTTCGCCAATGGCCCTTGTTTGATAGACGCCGTGACATAAGTGCTTACGTTATAAACGAGAAACGACAACCATTATACTAAAGAACCCCGGCGGCATAAAGCCACCGGGGTTCTTAAAACTATTTCAATTTGATTAATAACCTTCGTTTTGTACAAGTTTAGGATTGGTCTGTATTTCACGCAATGGAACAGGCAATATCAATTTAGGTGAATTATAGGGTAATGCACCAACATTTTGTTGTAAACGCTTGGCATCCTGTAGGAAGAAACCACCTTCGAACGACAGTTCGTGTATGCGCTCTGTTAATATATCAGCTACACCTAACGGATTTGGTGTACCACCAACAGGAACAAAATCTGCAGCAAGTTTTCCGGCCAGCCCAGCCCTTGCCCTGATCGTGTTAACATCACTTTGTGGTGTAGCACCGACAGCAGTATTGCTTCTGATATTTCCTTCGGCACGTATCAGGTACATTTCAGCAAGCCTCACCACGTGAGCATTACCAAAATTGTTATTGAATTTTTTTGTCCTGATAACAGATGTTACCGTATAAAATTTCCCGCGTTCATCAGCGGCTTCAAAACCTGCTAAAAAGCTCGATTTTATCCTGATATCGCCACGGCCACCAAAGCCCGATGAAGCATAAAATGTATTAAAAGAGTTAACACCTTGCTGAGATGTTACCTGGATAGCAAATATATCCTCAGATGTATTATCAAAGTGCGCAGCATCTGATCCGTTAGGAAATTCAGCGTCATAAGTAGCGGTAAGATCAAAAGCTCCTGAAGCAATCACCTTGTTAGCTTCAGCAACCGCTTTAGCGTATTGACCTTGCTGCAAATAAAGCCTGGCCAGGATAGCAGATGCTGAATATTTATTGGCATAAAATAAATTATCTTCGGGTAGTTTCGCTTCGGCATCAGTCAAATCGCTAATGGCCTGTGCATAAACAGCAGCAACAGTTGAGCGCGGAACGTATGACGCATCGCTAACTACGGTTGTTGGCGTTAATACAATCGGTACAGCAAGATTTGTTGACGGACTACCATCGTTCCAGGCCCTCCCATAAAGCCTTGCCAAATCAAAATACATTAAGCCTCTGATAAACTTTGCTTCACCTTCGGTTCTTTGGGCGTCATCAGCAACGGTAATCAATTTCAAATTAGCCAGCACGTTATTACTCAAATTTATAACCTGGTAACCTTCCTGCCATGTAGTTAAAGCAAAATTGTTATCATTGGTTATCTCCTGGTTTACCATCTGGGTAAGGTCTTGGAAAGTACCCGTCCAGTTAATAATGTTTTGGGTTGCCAGTAAATCAGAATATAAGAATATTTCCCCTCCATACACACCTGACTGTGCCATGCGGTTATAAGTACCTACAAGGGTACTTTGTACGTCTTTTGCTGTTAATATAGCCTGAGTTTGATCAATTGACCCTGTTGGCTTAATATCAAGCGGTTTTTTACATGCATTTAGGCACATAGTAAGTGTCAATGCCGATATATATATATAATTTCTTCTTTTCATTTTAGTATGTTTTAATATTACAAGCCTATATTAACACCAAATGTAATTGTACGTGGTTGCGGGGCCGAGTAAAAATCGACGCCAAGGTTGATATTACCCGACTGGTAATCCGAGTTAACCTCCGGATCCCATCCCTTGTACTTGGTTATTAAAAATAAGTTATAAGCATTCATAAACAACCTTACCTTTTGCAATTTCACCTTGCTCACCACATTCTTAGGTAAAGTGTAGCCTAATGTCATGGTTTTTAAACGTACATATGAACCACTGGATAAATACCTGCTTGATGCGTTCACTCCATTGCCATAAAACAAACGTGGTTCGGGTATATCAGTAATATCGCCCGGTTTATCCCAGTATTTAAGCTGATCTACGGTTTGATTATCAAAACCGTTGCCTGCACTGGTGCTCATATATTGGCCACCCCCATTGTAAATTTTATTGCCAAATGCACCCTGGAAGGTAAACGACAAATCGATACCATTATAGCTGAATGTATTGGTAAATCCGGCTATATACTTTGGAGTAGGGCTGCCCAATACCACATTTTGTGCGGCGTTATAGTCATTTGTCTTCGTACGATCTATTTTACCATTAGCATCCTTGGTATTCAGATAATACAAGGCATCACCGTTAGCAGGATCGACACCGGCATATTCATGACCATAAAACACGCCTATAGGTTGCCCTTCAATTACACGGTTTAAGTCATTACTGCCTAAAACCTGTCCGTTAATAAATGTGACTATATTTTTGTTGTAAGCGGCATTTATTGATGATGTCCATTTAAATTTCCCTACAAATATATCGCCCGATAACTCAAGCTCGAGACCTTTGTTATATAACTTGCCAAGGTTTTGTACCTGTGTACTAAGTGGCACCGAACTTGGGTTAGAAATACCTAACGATCCCGGCAAGTTAACGTTCAATAACAAATCCCTTGTACGCTTTTGATAATAATCAAAGCTACCGGATAAGCGGTTATTGAAAAACCCGAAATCGACAGCTAAATCCAACTGTGCGGTTGTCTCCCATTTAAGGTTAGGGTTGCTTATTTGTGTAAATTGCTGGCCGGCAGCACCATTATAGTTGGCCGGAGCAAATAAACCTAATGACGAAAAGTTACCAATCTCGGCATTACCGGTTAAACCGTAACTCCCGCGAATCTTTAAAGAACTTATTAGTTTACTGTCTTTCAGGAAATCCTCTTCAGACAGGATCCAGCCGGCAGAACCGGATGGGAAAAAGCCGTAACGGCTGTTAGGGCCAAATCTTGATGAACCATCTGTTCTGGCACTACCCGATAACAGGTACCTGCCTTTATAGGCATAATTCGCCCTAAAGAAATATGATAGAAAACTGTAGCCTGTTTCAAAAGACGAGCCCGCTGTTTTAACAGCCGCTGCCGACAGCTTTTTGTAAGCATCGGACGGGAACTGGTTACCTTGAATATCATTACCTACGTTTTTTGATTTTTGATAGCTTGTACCCAAAACCATATCCAATGAACTTGTTTTACCGCCAAAAAGAGTTTTATAGCTAAAATAGTTATTGGTATTATAATTAATAACCTGCGAGGTGGTGTTTTCGCCAAATCCGTTGTTGGTACTTGTGTTACGGTAGGTAAGGGCGCCAAAATAACTATCTTCAGCCTGGTTCAACTGATCGATGCCAAATTCGGTGCGGAAGGTAAGGCCTTTAAATATATCGAGATTTGCGTAAACGTTCCCGATGGTACGGTAAACATTAGCCTGGTAAAATGCATTGTTTTTACTGATCAATGGATTATAATAAAGCGGAAAATCATCCGATTCGCCCGGAGGGGTACCGCTTATTAAACCGCTGCGCGGGTCAATTAACGGGGTAATTGGCGATAGGGCAACTATTTGCAAAGGTGTGCTAAACTGATTATCATCAGATACCCTGTCGTTAACCGTATTTGCAAAGCTCAGGTTCATCCCGATAGTTAAATTTTTATCAATCTTGCTGTCCAAATTTAAACGGCCCGAATATCTTTTAAAATGATTCCCGATTATAATACCTGCCTGGTTAAGGTATTGCCCGCCTATATAGTAGGTGGTTTTATCGTTACCACCAGATATATTTAAATCATACTGTTGTTGCGGTGCGCTCTGAAAAGCTTGTTTTTCCCAGTTGGTATTAATTTTACCTGTTTTCCAGTCGTCGGTACCGGCCGACAAAAAGGTAAGGTTATCATCAACATATGATTTGTAATCGGCAATAGCGTCATCGAGTGTGTCGTAAGCACCGGCAGCAAAATCCTGTTTGGCTGCCCCAACGCCCGCACGCTCCTCTATCTGCACAAATTGCTTAGCATTCAGGAAATCGCGATGCCTTGACGGATTGCTGTTACCAAACTGGGCTGTAAAATTAATTTTGGCAGCACCTGCTTTTCCCTTTTTGGTAGTGATTACAACTACACCATTGGATGCACGGGCACCATATATAGCCGATGCAGAAGCGTCTTTTAGTACCTGTATCGATTCGATATCATTAAAGTTGATATCGGCAAGCGGGCTGGTAGCAGCACCGGTACTCGATTGACTTTCGGTAGTAATTGGCACTCCATCTAATATGTAAAGAGGTTGTGTACCGGCCGATACTGATGACGTGCCACGCACGCTGATCTTGATGCCCTGGCCAAGCTTTCCGTTATCTGCCTGAACCAAAACACCTGCAACTTTACCTTGAATAGCCTGTTCAACAGATGTAGTTGGGGTACCTTCAATGTCCTTTGCACTTACTGAAGATATTGCACCGGTTATATTAGCCCGTTTTTGCGTACCATAACCAACAACAACAACCTCGGTTAATTGCTTAGAATCTTGTTCTAAAGCAGTACTCAAAGTTTTTCCGGCAATTGGTAATTCTACAACCTTAAAACCGATAAACCTAAAAACTAAAACCTTTGCTGATGCAGGAACCGAAAAACTGTAGGCTCCGCTTACATCTGTTTGAGTGCCAATACCGGCGGCACCTTTCACGGTCACGCTTACCCCAGGTAAGGGCGAACCATCCTTTTGATCTGTTACTTTACCTGTAATAACACGGTTTTGTGCGAAAACGAATGAAATGCAGGAAAATAACAACAAAATTGTTAGTAGATTTTTCTTCATAGAGTTAAATATTAATTAAAAAAAGTAAGTTATTAACAAAAAGGCAAAAAAACAATTAAAGCGATGAGGATTTCTCGCATTTTTTACAATTGTAGTACCAAAATTACAGTGAAGAATAGATAAATCTTTAAAACTCAATCAAAATTTGTCCCTTTTCCACCTTATCACCGCTCTTTATCCTGATTTTCTTTATAGTTACATCTGCCGGGCATTTGATAATATTTTCCATCTTCATGGCTTCAAGTACCAAAAGGTTATCTCCTTTTTTTACCTCATCGCCGGCAACAGCAAATACTTTGAGTACAAGGCCCGGCATAGGGGCCTTAATTTCGCTTAGCTGAGCACTGGTTAAACTACTCAGGCCTAATTTATCCAGCAAAATATCAAACTGATCTTTTACCGTAATTGTATAGGTATTATTGTTTATCTTAATTTGGGCAGTTTTATCGGTACTGTTAAAAGATATTACGTCGGCATTGTACGATTGGTTGCCTTCTATAATATGATAGATGCCTTCGCTAATATGTTTAATATCGGCCGTAGTAGCTGTATTATTAATAAACAGACCGTCACCGTCTTTTGCTGCATCAAAGCTATATTTCTCATTTATTTTTATCTGATACATGTTTTGCAGGGTTTGAGTTTCGGGATGGTGTAGTTCTTAACGTAATGACAAATTAAAGTTAAGCAAATATCAGGATTAGGCTATTGGCAAAATGCAAATAGTTGAGCAAACTTAATGCGGTTAAATAAAACTACTGCGTAAAAACATATTGCACCATATTGGCGCCCATTTTAAGCGCCTTTAAACGGGTTTCCTGCGTATCGCCGGCGTAAGTACCATAATCCTCCCAACCATTGCCCAAATCGCACTCATAGTCATAAAAACATACTAATCGCCCTTTATATATCAGCCCAAAACCTTGTGCGCGGGTGCCGTCATGCTCGTGTATTTTTGGCAAGCCATTGGGGAAGCTGTATTTTTGGTGATAAATTGGATGGTTAAGCGGCAACTCCACAAATTCAAGTTCAGGAAATACTTTTTTCATTTGCGGGCGGATGAATTTATCTAATCCGTAGTTATCGTCGATATGCAAAAAACCTCCGCCGGTGAGATATTTGCGTAGGTTACGGGCCTCCTGGTCGCTAAAAATCACGTTACCATGCCCAGTCATAAAAACAAAGGGATAATTAAATATTGATGCACTACCCACTTCAACAACCTCATCATCGGTATCAAAGTTAGTTTTCAGGTTTTCATTACAGAATTTTGCCAGGTTAGTTAAGGCTGTACGGTCGCCATACCAATCGCCCCCACCGGCGTACTTAAGCCGGGCAATTTTATACGAGGGGGCACAGAAACCACACAAAACTACAAACGCAGCAAAGGCAATGATGATATAACTGAGTTTTTTCATAGCCGGTTTAAAAAATTCACCTCGAAGCAGGCTTCCAGGGCGGCGGTTTCGGTACGCAGCCTGGCCTCACCCAAAGTTATCGGTTTAAAGCCGCTTTCCAAAGCCAACTCAATTTCGGCAGGGCTAAAATCGCCCTCGGGGCCTATCAATATCAAATAACGCCCGTGTGGGTTAATTACTTTACGTAAATCGAACTTATCGCCCGGTTCACAATGAGCAATAAATCTTTGCCCGTCAAAAGGCAGCGCTAACAGCTGGTTAAATTTAACCGCATCATTTAATACAGGATGATATGCTTTTAATGATTGCTTGATAGCTGCGGTGATGATTTTATTAAGCCTGTCAACCTTGGCCTCCTTACGCTCCGACCGTTGGGTGATGATAAGCGATATTTCATCGATACCAATTTCGGTGGCTTTTTCCAAAAACCACTCCAGGCGTTCGATATTTTTGGTGGGTGCTACCGCTATGTGCAGGTAATGGTTCCGTTTATTAAACTCCGGAGTAACGGATGTAATATTGAGGATGGTACGTTTGGGATGCGCATCGTGAATAACCGCATTATAAAACCCTCCACGCCCGTCAATCAGTTGAACTTCGTCGCCTGCCTCCAGCCGCAAAACACGTATAGCATGTTTGCTCTCTTCCTCACTAAGAAAATATTGGGGATGCGTGGGGGCAATATCGGGCGTATAAAAAAGATGCATTGGCTAAGCAGATTAATGTAAATCTACAGCATCTTCTTCATTTATCAGCAATTCAAGTTTAACAGATTCGATATTCTGATCTGATTTGCGCAGCACAGTGATATTATACCCATTTGATTCCTTTTGCTCGCCAACATCCGGAATTTTACCAAATATGTCGCCCAGCCAGCCGCTTACCGTATCAAAGTCGCCGTCTTCGGGCAAGTCATGGGGCAGGTGTTCGTTTACATCATATATAGGTGCAAGGGCGTTTACAATAAACTCACGCTCGTTAACTTTTTCTACAATTGGTTTTTCCTCATCGTACTCATCCTGTATCTCGCCTACCAGTTCCTCCACAATATCCTCCAGGGTAACCATTCCGGCCGTTCCGCCAAACTCATCCAGCACTATGGCTATTTGAATACGTTTTTGCTGAAGCTCGGCCATCAAGTCGTTTATCTTTTTGGTTTCGGGAATAAAGTACGGTTTGCGGATGATATTTTTCAGCACTATCTCTTCGTTACGTGCAAGCAACGGTAAAATATCTTTGGCATGTACTATCCCGATGATCTTATCTATCACATCATCAAAAACCGGCATCCGGGAGTAGCCTTCGTCGATGATCATATCCAGCAATTCCTGCTTGGTTGAGGTGATATCAATGCCTGAAATTTTGGTGCGGGGAACCATAATGTTTTTAACAACACGCTCGTTAAAATCAAAAACATTCTGAATCAGCTCATGCTCGTTTGAATCTAAGGCACCCGATTCTTTACCCTGCTCAAGCAGGTACTGCAATTCTTCAGAACTGTGGTGTGCTTCGCCGCCCTCTAAGGTACTGATCCCTAAAAGTTTTAAAATAAAGTTAGCAAAGCCATTTAATACCCAAATCAAGGGTTTAAAAAACACAAAGAAAAAACGGAGTGGCAACGATATGGCCAGCACCGTACGTACCGACTTTTGAATGGCTATTGATTTGGGGGCAAGCTCGCCAAATACAATATGCAATACCGTAATAAATGTAAAGGCAAGGATGTGGCTGGCTGTGATAAAGCCCGGCGAAAGGGTTATCCCCACTGCCAAAAATGCCCTGATAACAATATTGGTGGCAACCTCTTCGCCCACAACACCAAGGGCCAGTGAAGCAATGGTAATACCCAACTGCGTAGCAGCCAGGTACCCATCAAGGTTATGCAGTATGCCGCGTGCAACTTTGGCAACGCCGCTGCCCGATTTTGCTTTAATTTCTATTTGTGAACCCCGTACCCTTACCATAGCAAACTCGGCGGCTACAAAAAAACCGTTGAGCAAAACCAGGAATACGGTTGCAATTAAATAAAAGGTGCTTATTTCGTAATGCGCGGGGTCCATCTAATATTTATTGGGTTACCGGAAAAGTAGACTTATACAATTCCAAACTCTCATTTATTACCTTATGCGCATAACGCACACCTAATAAATGCTCGATAGTTACGTTTTTGCCTTCCAGCTTTTTATAATCTTTAAAAAAACGAACAATTTCGGTCATGGCATGTGGGGGCAATTCATTCAGGTCGTTAATATAATTAACCGACATGTCATTTTTTGCAACTGCGATGATTTTATCGTCCTGCTCGCCATTATCAACCATGTGCATTACCCCTACTACCTTTGCCTCAATTATCGACATCGGGAATACATCAATAGAGCAAAGCACTAATATATCCAAAGGATCTTTATCGTCACAATAAGTTTGTGGTATAAAGCCGTAGTTAGCCGGATACATCACCGATGAAAACAAAACACGATCTAATTTTAATAAACCAGAATCCTTATCTATTTCATATTTAGCTTTTGAACCTTTAGGTATTTCGATTATAGCATTAACAATTTCGGGAATGTTATCGCCAGGAGAAACCTGGTGCCATGGATGTTGTGTACTCATTTGGTATTTGTAGTATATTTATTATCTAATATTCTGTTCTTTATTCTCTGCAATTTTCTTTCGTACGTAGGCAACAACAAGGGGTATGGTAGTAATCACTATAAGCCCTAACACCACATACTGCATGTAATCCTTCAACTGCGGAAACCTTTTTCCTAAAAAAAAGCCGCCTAAGGTAAAGGTGCACACCCATGCTACACAACCAACAAGGTTGTATAAAGCAAACTTTTTAAGATCAACTTTAACAACACCTGCAAATATAGGGGCAAATGTCCTAACGATAGGGAAAAATCTGCCCAAAATCAAAGCCATACCACCGTATTTGTTATAAAAGTCACTGGCCAGTATCACATATCGCTTCTTAAAAAACAGCGAGTCGTTTCTATTGAACAATACAGGCCCCGTTCGATGACCAAACCAATATCCCGTAAAATTTCCTAATATGCCTGCTGCAATGAGCGATAACACCAATGTAGATATATTTACGTCAACCTTGCCTGCAGAACACAACAAGCCTGCCATAAATAGCAAATAGTCTCCTGGTAAAAAAAAACCAAAAAACAACCCGGTTTCAGCAAAAACAACAACAAGCAGGAAATAAAAACCTCCCCTACTTATGATGGATTGAGCGTCCGTTAAATTTTGAAGGTAATCCCAAAAACTTTCCATTCACTATATCTGTAAAACTACAAATATTATATCAATTTGCAGTACCCAGTTACTATTAAATGAAATAGGAAATAAAATCAGGGTAAACACCGATGATGATAGTTGCTAATGCCGAAATAGCAAAAACAATTTTATAATAGGCCGGCACCACCAGCTCGGCCCTGTCTGCCGACCTGAAATACATGGCCACAATAACCCTGAAGTAGTAGAAAATACTGATGATGGCGTTTACAACAGCTACTATAACCAACCAAAACTGATATTTAGCAAGCGCACCGGTAAACATATAAAACTTACCCATAAAGCCTGCAGTAAGCGGGATACCGGCCAATGAAAGCATTGCTATCGTTAGCACTAATGCCAGGAAAGGATTCTTTTTTGCAAGGCCGTTAAAGCTCTCAAAATTATCGCTGCCACTTTGTTGCTGCACCAAAATAAGGGCACCAAAAGCTACAATGGATGCAACAGAATAGGCGGTTGCATAAATAAATACCGAATTGGCCGAACTTGCACCTAAAGCCACAATTGCAAAAAGCAGGTAACCAGCGTGTGAGATACTTGAAAAAGCAAGCATCCTTTTAAAGCTTTGCTGATATAATGCGGTAATGTTGCCTATAAACAATGTTGCTACAGTGATAACCAATAAAATTGGCGTCCAGAAATCAGATATTGGTGCAAAACATACCGAAAATAAACGCAGGAATGCCGCAAAGCCGGCAGTTTTTACGACTGTAGACATAAAAGCAGTGATTAGCGTTGGCGAACCCTCGTACACATCTGGTGTCCAGAAATGGAATGGCGCAGCACCGACTTTAAAGCAAAGGCCCACTATGATAAGCCCGATACCTGTATAAAACATAGGATCGGCGTGTGGATGAGCAACAACCCAATCGCTGATAACCTCGAGGCTAAAAGAGCCTGTTGTGCCGTAAAGCAGGGTAATGCCAAATAACAAGAAACCTGTTGAGAAAGCCCCCATCAGGAAATATTTTAATGCCGCCTCGTTTGATGCAAAATCGCTCTTCTTAATACCGGCCAGTATGTACAAGCTTACCGACATGATTTCAATACCGATAAACATCATGGTTAAGTTGTAATAAGAAACCATTACAATAATGCCTGCCAACGAGAAAAGGATAATGGCATAATATTCGGCAACGTGGTTGCTTATCTTCTCAAAATACCCGGCCGATAACAGCAGGATTAAAATAGTTGTTATAATAGCTATTGATGAAAATACAACAGAAAAATTATTGAACATCATCATACCATGAAAAGTAGGAATTGTGGTATCGGGCCTTTTGTATTCGGCCACAGCGCAAGCCAGCGCAGCAAGCAAACCAACAATGGTAACAGGTAATAATGCCTTTGAAGCCTTGTACAAGCCAAGGTACAGCAACACTATTGGTAAAACAGATATGATGATTAAAGTAGTCATGTTTTTATAAATCCTAAAACCTAAATTCTAAACTCTAAATAAAACCCTTAAAGCTTCGTTAAAATTCAAAAACCCGGGTTAGCTGTTAATTAGTATTCTTTATTTTTTCAAGCATTGCTCCAAAGATTCTTGTCAATTCCATCGTTTCCTGAATTAACATATCCCTGGAGTTTGCCAGTTGTTGTTCATTTATATCTATTAGTCTGAGCCATAAACGACTCTCTTTTGCCTCTTTTCTACAGATCGTTATCCTGTGCGAAAAATCGTTCCTGCTAAAGCTTTCGTTAGCTTCTATAAAATTCGCCGCTACCGAACCTGACGATCTTACAAGTTGCTTGTAGTATTCAACATTATGTATATTTTTCTCTATCTTCTTTAAAAACTCTTTACAATTATTGGCGAAATCAAATGTTCTATCTTCCAGATTAAACTTTTTAGCGTTGTTATCTCCGGTTTCCATCTACTTCATTCAATATTTTGTTCTTTTCTTTTTAGAGTTTAGAAATTAGAATTTAGAGTTTATATTAAAAGCTTGGCTTTGTATTCAAAGTATTTATCAAATTAGTAACAGCCGCTTCAGATATATGCAAAATAGGCTGCGGGTATATACCTATACCAATTATTAATACGCAGATAATACCAAGCACTAATTGCTCAGATCCGCTGATGTCTTTAAAATTAGTGGTTAATTCATTGGTTTCGCCCTGCATTACATTTTTGTACATGCGCAGCATATAAACCGCACCTAAAATAATGGTTGTACCGGCAATAACAGCCAAAGCAATATTCATGTAATGGAAAGCGCTGTACTGAAACACACCATCTAACAGTAAAAACTCGCCTACAAAACCATTGGTTAACGGCAGGCCTACTGTACCCAATACAATAATTAAAAATGCTATCGAAAATTTGGGGGCTACTTTGGCAATGCCGCCAAGGTTTCCTATTTCGCGGGTGTTTAAACGGGTGCTGATGATATCCCAGATAAAAAACATACCAACAACGTTTATGCCGTGGTTAAGCATCTGCACCATCGCTCCCTGTACCCCCTGCTGACTCCATGTAAATATACCCGCGGCAATTAAGCCAACGTGCGCAATAGATGAATAAGCCACCAAACGCTTGCCGTCAGTTTGCTTAAAAGCAATAATCGACGCATAAACAATACCTATAACTGCCAATATAGTTATTATGGCCTGCCAGTGGTCAAGACCTGCCGGTGCATTTGGGATCATCCAGCGAATTGCGCCATAAACACCCATCTTTAGCATAATACCTGATAACATCATGGTACCGCCGGTTGGGGCTTCGGTATAAGTATCGGGCTGCCAGGTATGGAACGGGAATACAGGCATCTTAATAGCAAACGCCAAAAAGAATGCTAAAAACACCCATGACTGCTGCTGAGTGCCTAATTTTAACGTGTAAAAGGCATGTATATCAAACGTCTTAGTTGGAGATTGTAGGTAGAGGTAGATGATGGCCACCAGCATAAACAACGAGCCTGCAAACGTGTAGATAAAAAACTTAAGCGTAATACGGATACGGTTTTCACCACCCCACAGGGCACATATAAAGTAAATTGGAATTAACGCTGCCTCCCATCCTACGTAAAACAAAAAGCCATCCATAGCAGTAAACACCAGTAGTAACCCGGCCTGCATAAATAAAATCAGGCCGTAAAAAGCACCCGCATTTTTGTACTCGTGCTTAAACGTACTTAATATGATAAGCGGAACAAGCAGTACTGTAAGTAACACTACAATCATGCTAATCCCATCAATACCCGCTTTAAAATAGATGCCTAACCTGGGTATCCATGGTGCATCTATAACAAATTGCGAGGTTGCATCGGGTACAAATTTGCTTAAAAACAAGCCTGCTACTGCCAGCTCGGCTATTGCAAAAAATAAAGCGGCATATTTGGCTGTGTTGCCTTTTAAAAAGGCTACTATAACTGCGGCAATTACCGGTAAAAAAATTAATATACTAACGGTCATTTTATGTTTTAAACGCTATCGTTTATACTTTAGTTAATCCAAAT
>Ga0307515_10004265_pt1 | contig 29674 bp, 40 predicted proteins | sample 17_EM_MG_FD_194513 | JGI IMG/M metagenome (GOLD analysis project Ga0307515, IMG submission 194513) | Populus trichocarpa ectomycorrhiza microbial communities from riparian zone in the Pacific Northwest, United States - 17_EM | ecosystem: Host-associated > Plants > Roots > Unclassified | place... | reverse complement strand
AAAGAAAGGGCGTCGAATCGGGGACCACGCTTGGATCCGAGCTGTCGAGAAGGTCTCGGTTGACATTGAGCGCATCATCGAGCAGCAGCGGCGGCCCGCGTCCACCCCTCCAATTCTCCAAGCGCTCCACGTTTCCCCCCTCCTCATGCCACCTTATCCCCATCCGAACGGACCAGTGCGGTTATAAATATTCGACCTGGGCACATCCCAAGTTTACCTCGAGCGTCGTTCCCCAGACCCTCTCCTGGAGATGCAGCCTTCCGCCTGCTTGTTCTTTATCCTTGGTCTTTCGTTCTGTCTCGGCGTCAGCGCTAGGCCCCATGTAAGAAGAGACGAGGTCTCGCTTCAGAATGGGATGGATGCGATCGCTCTCAAGTACACACACCACTATCTGTGACCTGCAGCTCGATGGTTACTGATCAACAGTCTCTGACAGTGCCAGGTTCAAGACCCTCAGCCCATACTCTCCTTGCGGGATGAATGAGGAGGCTTGTGTCGGCAGTAGCCATGCTCAATGTGATCAGGGATTATTTACGCGCACACCATGTGGCCCCGGTCTGGTGTACGTCCTTCCCGTTTGTCCCGACCACGTGCACGCGATGGTGCTCACGATAGTACAGGTGCCGAGCGTCGCCCAAAATGGGTTCCCCTGGGACCACGATCGGTTGTATTACCGAGAGCGAAAATACGATTCGTATTCTCGCGACGGGGGTGGAATACACACCCCCTCAACCAGACTCGTCACAGACAACTCTTTCTCTGGACCCAGCTGTGATCTCTCCTGGGTTCAAGGACGATGGTCGGGGTGATAGCATGAGCCCCGGGCAAGGTTTGTTCTTGTTTCTGCCGTCTTTACTGGACATCGAACACAAGTTGATCGCTCAACCGCAGTACCGAGCCGAACCTCGAGCAACAACTGGATCAACTTCTGCAAGACCGCGAATAAGCCGCTCACCAATGGTCAGCAGAATCCAGGTACGCCCACGGTCCCACCTATCGCCTTCGGGGTACACTGTTGATCCCACGTTTAAACTTTGTAGGCGGATCATGTAATAACGCCCCGATAGGCGTGATTCCAAGCGTGGACAACATGCCCTCAGCCAAGTTCATTTCTCCTCAGAACTTTGCCACCCTCCCTCGAGACCAGAACGTCACCGTCCAGATCGCGATCAGTCATCTCGAAACCGGTTGGTTCACAAACCCGCTGAAGACTTATATGTCAAGCCCCCAAGAAGTCAACACGAGCGGGGACGTCATAGGGCATTCGCATGTCGTGGTCGATGTATTGACAGGGTTCAACCAGACGACTCCGACTGACCCGAAGAACCCCGCGTTTTTCCAAGGGTTGAACAGCCCCGCGGTGAATGGTGTTTTGTCGGTCGTTATCGGTGGAGGTTTTCCCGCTGGGTATTATAGGATCGCAGTGATTCACGCGACGGCGAATCATCAACCAAGTGCGTCAAATCGCAGTCATCTCCCTGAAAAGCGCAGGGTCTTACTAATTCCCGCTCTCAAATCTGTAGTTGCTCTTCCTGTTGCCCGGAGAGGGGCTACCGGTGATATGGTCTATGTGAGTACTCCCCGTTCCGCGAACTCCACGGTACGTCAGCCTGATCTCATCGCATCGTAGTTCTCGGTTGTTTAGAATGTTTAATTGGGTGTTTGGTATCTTGTACGATACAGAGTGTCTGTCCGTAGGCCTACACACGAATACCCATGGTCTTGTAAGGGAACTGTCAGGACCCCGTCCGTTGCGTCGGGTTGTAGATGTTGTCTCCGAAACGCGCATTCGGAACCGCAGTGCTGCGGTCACTTCGCTCGAAATCCACCCAACATTCAGAATTACGGGCCCGGGAAGAAATGTAACCCTACCCGGCGCTTCAATGCCACTCTGGGCTGGTGTTACCTCAAAGCTTGGTTGCCCAGCCCATCAGTGTACGCGATGTGGAAGTTCCCAGATATTGCGGAGCAAATCTTGGCTGCTGGCACCCTCCAAGGAAAGTTATAGATAGTTATTGCCTTGCGGGCAGTCACTCACTATCCGTAGGGTCTGTGACACGTACGACACAATATCTATGGGCTCATAAGGCAACCGTCAAGACTGTCGGGTCACGGATGGAGTGAAACTAGGCTACTAATGCCCTCGATGTTTGATTCGCCCCCGTCAGATTTTTACGATTTGGCTGACAGCGGTTCTGCTGGGACCGAAACTTCAGGAACATTATAGGATATTGGTGCCCTTATAGGTGGGATAGAGATGCTTCTGCTCCTGCGAACAGTCACTCACGGTTGTAATTTTAACTCCCTCCCCTGCCATCACGGCGTGCATAGTCACTGGGTGACTTTCCATAAGGCTATACCGTGTGCAAAATAGTCTAGGGGAATATCCAGAACCTTTTATGGGAACCGTCGGGCCATGGATGTTGTCCAAACCACGCACCTTGGATCGCGGCGCTACTGATCGTTTCAATCCCACCATATGCTGGTGTAACCCCTATGTTTGATCATCCGGTTTCGTTGGCGGACGTTTCGTGGAGGATGCTCAGATATCGAGGAATAAACCTCGGCCAGAGGGTGGCGTGACAAGTTCGCGGTATGCAACTACGCAAGACGTGATTCCAGAACGAGAGGAACGCCCAGCTCTTCCTCACAGAAGACACGGAACCTCGCCTTCGTGTACAACTGCAGAACCTCTTGATCAACAGGAATAAAGTGGCTGCCTAGTTCTTCAAGGTCCAGCTAGAGAACAAGATCGGGCATGCGAGGGTTTCGTCTCGGTTGACTTAAGGAAATACTGTAAGGCCGCAACATCGATGTTGTCGTCGGTCCACATTTTCTCCTCCTCGCTGGAAGCGGAGAGCCTCCGGTTTCGTCGTGAAGACAAGAGGATACTTTCCCGCGAACCGCGACTTGCTTCTTGGTCTCAAGATCTCACCGACCGTCGGCCCGAAGATCTTGAAGATCGTGGCCCCAAGCTGCGATAACCTCGAGACCGAACCTGAGGCTGCCTCGTTTTGGGGATTCTCTTGTCGGGTTGACGCTATCCGCACCGAAGGCTCTGATCGACCTCACAAAGAGCGTTGAAGCGATATCGGATATGTCTTATCCGACGTACGATCCCGTGTCGTTTTTTTGGCGCTACAGTTGCTACATTCCCGAACCCGCCCCGAGGTCCCGTTCGTCGTCCGATTCGTACGGGTGAGCGCTCAGCCAACCCTCAGCTTACCCCGAAGATCCCCGACTCCCCATGCTGACAAGCCATAAAAATGACACAGGAGCACCTGCCTTGGCCGACAGAGTAGCGGATATCCCACGTGTAGCGTCTCAAATTGAACAGTGTTCACAAAATCTGCAGCCCTCTGGAACCAACCATGGAGGTGGGATCATCATCCTGGGAGACGGAGGTACTAGTAGCATACGGCGTTGATTTGTCTCATTCAGATCCGACACAATGGCGAATGAGTTTTCGCACTTGATGAATATCGCTTTCGAGTTCCCACTCTTCTCAAAGGACGCGAGACGATCAAAGCTATCCGCCCCCCCTTCACCAAACCACGGTTGTGGCCGCCCGCAGTCTCTGCAAGACAGTTGTTGCCGTTGCACTGATTTCTTCCGGTTATGCTTGACTGGGGACAAAAAACTCCTACACGGGCCGTCCCACACGACTCGCTGTCATGATCATGGCCTGTGCCTGGAAGTACCTCAGTCCACTGCCTATCAGTACTCCGATGACTACAACCTCCAGCCTTAGTTCCACTAAGGAGCACGTTGAATATACGAATCGTTGACCGAAATAAGCAGTACAATGGAAAATGCAAGTACAGAAAGTGACTCTCAGCGGTTCCGCAATGTTACGAAAACCTACGTCTCCAGAACCGTCTCGTCATCGTCGTACAGAACAGCAACGTTGCTCCTGTAAACGAGTCAGTATGCGTGGTGTATCACAACCAGAAAGACATACCGCCTCTCCATGCCCTGTAGAAAGGTTTGTTAGAGGGATGCCAACCAGTAGGCCAAAGATGGGTTCGTGAAAGGCGCACCTCCTCCATCCAAGCAACCTGGGCCTTGAACTCTGTTTGACCATAGATGTAGATGACTTCGAATTCTTGTACGAAGAATGGGAAACCGAGGGGGGACATGCAGACGATACACGGGGCCTTTGGGGCATCCACGAAAATATGGGATATCGTTTTAAAGTTATCTGTCGTTGCTCCTAAGATGCGATTGTCCGGCAAGGACTGCAAGTCGGTTTACCCACCTTCCTCCTCATCCATCCATTTCGGCTTCTTCGAAGTGCCCGAATAACGGATTATGGGGAACTTCAGATCCTCGCCAGCAGCTGGAGGGAGTAAGCTAATGCCGGCAATCTTCTTGCGAAACTCTTGCGTGCCCGATACCCGTGTCCCCTAAAATTGGATTAGCTTTTAGCACGCAATCTGGAAGCAAAGACGGCCACCTTGAACAAAGTAGGATTGAAGATGTCAAGCTGGATGTCTCCGGTTATTGCCAGGTATTTTTTGTGCGCACGTTTTCGATGTTCTGCGTCCGAAGGGTCATATTCGACGGAGCCTGGTGTCCCATAGGTGTACCTCACGATCCGGCCGACGACAAAATGGTCAAGGTAATATGAGATTGCACCAACCGCCACCGCTTTGTTCCTGATGCACATATCCATAAATCGGCTGAACGTTTAGAGTGGGGCGAACATACGTTTGAGTATCGGGGCGCGATAGTGTTAACCCTTGGGCAGAGATTTCACGCCCGACCTCCTGGAATATCCATGGGCTTGCACCAAAACCTCCAGCGAGGAAAACAAACTAAGAGGTGGTTAATGCATCACTACCTCAGACGAGAGTCAAATTCTTACGGTCTTCGTAGGGTCGGTCCCCGTGGTAATTTCTTTGACACCTTCAACGATTGCGTTGACGGAAGGTTCAAAGAACTTTTGAACCTCGTTCCTGAAGGAGGGGTGAGAGATCGCATTGGACTTCCGGTAAATGAGAAGACGCAGCTCACCCCAGTAAGCTGAACTTCCCACCCCTTACACCGCAACGTGGATCGTTATCCCGCGGCGAGCCGAATCTCACGTATTGGCCTTTACTGCTTTCTGAGAAGGTCTCCTTCAATCCACCATCGAAACACTCTGTGAATGCCGCGAGGTCCTCCTTATTGTCAAACTTGGAATTCTTGAACTTTGCTAAAGCAGTGAAAATAAGACGAGGAAACAGGCGCAGGGAGAATCTCGAGCTTGCCTTCTGCGTACTCTCGGGCCCTAGCGGTCACAATCTCGGCACCCTGGTAGAAGCCTGGCGTCCCTATCAGTCCAGTGGGTCAAATTGCAAATAAGACCATTACATTTTGGCTCGTGGAACTCTACCACTTTCAGTGGTGTCGTAGAGTCCACAGTGTAAGAGCTAACATCGACAGTTCCACCGCCAGCGTCGACAACCAAAACCTTGTGCCCAGGCTTCAAACGATTGGTCAGGATGTATCCTTGGAGTTGAACGGGAGATAACGCTACCTCGAGTAACTCGCCAGATTTTGTGTTGATCATACAAAAATTGAAGGTCGCCTCTCCCTCGGTGACGAAAGATACACGAGAGAGAGCCTCCTCTTCCGTAAAGACTGAGGCTTGGACAACCGATTTCCGCAAAAACTCCTGTTCACGGCCTTCCCATCGGTTAGGGTGCGAGAGCATGAGGTCGATATTCGACTCGAGGCTTTCCAATAATGCTTCTCCCATAGGTTCGCTTTCCTGGATGAAAGCCTTTGCGGAATCGAACAGATAACGGATGAGGTCCGCGAAAATGTCTTGGAGAGATTTGCCCTCTGGCAAATCCGCGGTCATGTGTTTCTTTGCAGTCGCGGGCAACTCCCCGGGGGAAAGCCTCAATTTCCACCTGAGATCACATTAACGCCTGAGTTTTGGTATTTAGGGGAGTCTCACCATCGAACTTCGTGAAGGCTTTCAGCTTCATCGTCGTCCACGGCACCCTTGACGCCACGGAAGCTTCCGTCGTGATCATAGTACAAGACGGATGGTATTTTGAAATTCCCGACCGCACGGTTGCCCAAGAACCTGGACGGGATGGTTAAACATTTAGAAGATAGAAGATATAGATTGACTACCTTCCGACGGATTGAATCTCGGGAACCAACCCCGGGTCAAGGAGCGCATACGAAACTCCGCTGTAGGTAGTCCCTATGTCGAATGCGAGCACAAGTTTTCGAGAGGTTCCTTTGTAAGGCGTACGCGTGATACCCATAACTGCGAGGTAGGAGAGGCTGGAAGGGAGACATCCTGAAGAGGAACCGATATTTTATCAGGTGAAGTGGGATCCGCCGCACATTGGGTGGGTCAGCCACACTTTTGAATTAATTTCCAACGGGAACAAATGGGCGACATGCAACTGAAAGCGCCGACACGCCTCGTTGAATCACATCTTCCTCTCTCCCCACCATCTCGCCTTGCATGTCGTCCATCCGGAAGATCCCAAATCGCGTGTCATCCGCCCTGAAGAGGGTCTGGGTGAAACTCCCAACTCGATTTTTTTTCTTTCTGGTGCTAGTTTACTTCTATGCCAAGGTAGGGATATCCATTGCCACACGCCACAAATCCGCGAGGTTCAAGATTTTATCCGATTCGTTCAGAGCGCCAGTTTCAGTCCCACATCAACTCCCGCTGTCAAGGTATTAGAGCGCGAACTCGCCGAAGAGAAGGCCGAACGTGTGAGGCTCGAACAGGAATGCCTGAAGGCCAAGGCCGAAGCCGATACATTTGCCGAGACGAAAGGGAAGTTAGAGGATGAGATTCAGAAGGCAAAGGACGAGGTTCAGAGGGTAAATGACGAGGTTCAGAAGGTAAAGGACGGATTTCAGAAGGCAAAGACCGAAGCCGATACATTCGTTGAGGCAAAGGGGAAGTTAGAGGATGAAATTCAGAAGCTAAAGGACCAGGTTCAGAAGGTCGAGGAGCTCCTGGAAACACGAAAGAAGGAAGCGGATCACAAGGATACAACCATCCAACAACTTGAGAAGGAGATGCAGGCAAAGGTTAGTCAGGTTGGAAGGGCGATGGGTTCCAATATCTGACATACTTTTTGCGAAATTCCTTACAAAAGGCCGCCGAGTCACGAAAAGCGGTTGCACACGCTCAAGAGTTATCCACGCGGCTATCCGAAACGAACAAGCTGCTTTCGGATAGGACAACGGAACTGAGCGCCGCACAGGTGTTCCTCACCAAGGTCGATGCCGTTTCGGAGGCGGAGGTGTTGGGTATTGTTGAGAACCTCAACACCCTCATCAGCTCTGCCTCCGGCGCCATTTCGGGCACTTGGGACCAACGAGAACCTGTACCTGGGACGCTGGCCGAAGAACCTGACATGGTGAAAATCCGTGACGACTTCGGTACTGCGATGATCGAACAGATCGCTGCAAGGAACTATGTTGCCGTTACCCTCGCAATCGAAATGACCCTTGTCCAGTTCGTCAAACAAGTCACATCGGGTTGGGGACGCGGAGATACGGCGGGGGCGCTGCGCAAGATATACAGCATGATCTCCACCGAAGGCGAGTTTGATGTGCGTGCTCGACAGTAAGGCTGACCATTTGCATCGATAGAGGGTCAGACAATCGCATCAAGGTGGAGAACGCTGGCGAAACGTTACATGCCCCCTCAAGAACCGCCCCGGAGCGAGGAGATAATTGACAATCTCGCTCGAATCCTGATGATCACCCGGTCTTTTGCTGACACGTCGGAAGCGATGGAATCCATAGGAAACAGCGCTGGGATCGAGGTCAAGGCGGTCATCGGAGCAACTCTCCAACTAGATGATACCATTAAGGCCAAGATCGCATCGAGTGACATGTCTGTCTACGTTGTACCGCCTGGGGAAACCTTCATCGAAGAAACCATGACGAACGTGTTCGGAGAGGATGGGACAACTGAGAGGGGAGAAGAACGCAGTAGTGTGGCGGGGACAATGGAAATTGGACTTCTCCAGAAGATAGGCAACGTGGAGAAGGTGCTCCGAAAACCAAAAGTGGTTCTAGAGCGGGATCTGGTCGAACCCGAAGGCGAGAGCGAAAGGTAGGGGAGTGTTTGTTGGGAATGTTGCGGAGTTCCTAAAGCCCTCTTATATGCACTGTTGGTGTACGCATTCTATTACCCTTCGTAAATAACCTTTGTTGGACTCCTAGCGAGATATTAGAGAATGCGACTGAAAACAAGGGGAACCGTCACCTTCTCTCCTCATTCTTGCCATGAATGTGTCGGTGAGCCAAAAATATTGAATCAAAATGAACAGTTCGTACGTACCCCTTCGAACCACTTCACTTCAGCCTTCATCTCTGTCATCCCAAATGAAAGGACAACCCAGAATTTCTGACGATAGAACGGACGTGCGCTCTCCGCTTGGGTGAAATGGATCGATGATCGTTTCAAGGGGAAGACTGGGACATTCGAAACGTCGGCCTTGATGGCGCACAGCGTCTTGTACTTGCCTTTGTGCTTTCAAGTCAGATACGGAATCAGAATTGGTAAGTAAAGTGAGCGATCGCACCAGGTTCAGTGTCCATCCACTGAGGATTGGCTGAGTCCCCGACGTAGCAAATGATCTCACATGAGGCGGTAGTGGTCTCCGCTTGATGATTGCATTCGTGCACGAATACCCAGGAAAACTCGCGATCCCGTGAAACCCTCGTTCCCTACATGACCGATTATCAGTGCCCGGAAGCGCCATGTCAATCCCCCCAGCCCTCACCTTCTTCAGAATCGCTTGGTATCCATTGGGTAAGAATACCTTCCCAGAGGGGTTGACAAAGGCATTCCTCTGCCTTCGTTGATGTTCTGGATCGTTCTGCTCGAACTCACGAGTACATTTCACACCGTACGTGAATCTTGCGACGCGGTATACAACATGATTGTTGAGATAACAGGAGATCGAGCCCTCTGACACAGCGTGTCCGCTTGGATCTGGGTAAGAGACAGCCGACGCGCTGAAATTCAGCGAACTTACAGTAGGTGTTCCGGTTTGAATACCCGAATGTGCATAAACCGAAGACGAGAGACCAGTTTCTCACAAAAACGAGATCCCAAAGAAAGGCCACCAAGAAGGAATGCTGTCTGAGGGGTGGTGTTCAGTTCCTTCCGGCGAACGATAAAGAAGAGACACTGACCCTGATCTTGGAAACATTCCCTTGCCTCTGAACGTTTATCGCCTCGACCAAATCTGAAACACAAGATTCAAACATCTTGACGACGGCTGGGCTTGAAGGATAGTTCTGTAATCCGGCGAGGATAGAATGGATTCAAGGACGTACTGTACTTTCTCTGTCCTCTGATCTGCAGGAGAAGACGTGAATTGTTCAAAGGACTCGTACATGTCCAACGCTTCACGCTTGTTGTCAACCCCTAAGCAAGCGTCAGGATTGATGTCAGTGAATTGAATAGGAGATTGGTTACGATCAAGCATTGTCCGCAATTGAACGGCAAGCACGTGAGAACCAATAATCAAGCCTGATATCCAGGGGAGTATTCAGTTGATTGAGGACTAAAAACCTAAGACCGACGTACTCTCTGGGATGTTCATCTCCTCCACGACGATAGGGGACCACTGGGTAACATTATAGGAGCCAATATCGATAGTACCTGCACCAGCGTCGAGGACGAGAATGCCTGCTCCGTTCTGCTGATATGAGTATGAGCATTGAGTTGGCGGAGGGAGCGCGGTTAAATTTAATTCACGTCACCAATCAAACCCAGTTCATGTCTGTGGCGCATGATGTAGTGCAAGTTCGCTTCCCCCTCACTGACGAATACCATTCTGCTCGAATGGGCGTCGGGGAGTAGTCCGCTTTGAACCATGCACTCTCGGAGCACATCGTGTTGTTTCCCACCCCAGGTGGTTGGGTGGCTGAGAATGAATTGTGCGTCCCCATGCAAGGATTTCCAGAGGAACACACCGTCCGGATGTGCGTCCTCGATAAAGTCCCTGCTGCAGTCATAGAGGTATTGGAGGTAATCCGAGAGCACATCTTCTTTCGTCTTGTTTGGGGGAAGAGGACAATGAAGACCGAGTTTTGCGGCCCTTTTAGGCCCGAAAAGTAACTTGAACCTGTCAGCGCGTTAGGGGTGAATAGAGATACGGCGGACCCGGGATTGCAAACTTGCCATGCAACTTTGATCCAACCCTCATCTGCTGCCTCTGCATTAGTTTCCGGGTCCAATATCTCTGCACCAATCGCCCGCAGCTGTCCACCTTGATCGTAGTAGATCACAGACGGGACCTTTTCGATGCGGTCCGCATGGTGTTGACGAGGAAACCTGTGGAAGCTTGGTTAGAGTCGTAGAGCGGATTAACAGTGTAGGCGGCGGCCGCACCAATTCACATTTCTGATCACGGGGATTCGGCCGGGATTGAGGATGCAATAGGAGATAGAGCTGAACGATGTGCCGATATCAAACGCGATGCAAAGTTTGGTTGATGCCCCGTTGTATGGCTGTTGTTCGAACGTGTCCATTAGGGAGGTGGTGGATGGCGTCCTGGCGGTGAGAGATAGACATTGACCGTCGTCCGAGTGGCCCAAACCTAATGACACGCCGCAACCACGATGAGCCTCATTTCCGGTGGCCTGGTGACGCTTGGTGGCCGAAAACTGCACGAGGCGACGGAGATTCCGTATTGGACAAAGATCGTTAGTATGGATGCTTCCGCACTAGGAGAAACCCAAAGCCAGGGATGATCGAATGGATTTGCATTCTCCATGAACTTTGCTGTGACGACGCATATACTGGCCCATGCGATGTGGTCAAGGCCGAGGACGTTTTCTACACAGTTTTCCCGTCTTCCAACAACACGGTTCGGGTTTTATTGTCGCCTGTTCCTGGGACTTCCATCAACGGATATTGCATTGGCATCTGATACGGACAACGGAGTGTATACAGACTGCGCACTGGGCCTCTTGAGTATTAGGGGCATTCATGGTCGCAGCGCCAACGTTACAGATTGCATCTTCTCTCTCAACTTGTTCCCTCTCCAGGGTGCCTTCCGCGTCACCGGCTCTCTGAGCTCTGCGATCCAAAGCCATTTCCTTCCAGCTACTGTCCCTTACTGAAGCACGCTCTTTCGCTACGCCTGTCATTGGAATACCCGCCGAGCTCTCAACATGAAGTCGTTCCCTTCCGTCTTGTACGTCCTGGCGGCGACCGTCTCGACCGAAGCGTTTTGGATCATGAACATGAGTGAGTTGTCCCTCAAAGCCTACGCTACGTCCATACACATATGGGGTGCGATTCGCATTTCTTCATGCTCTGGCTCACGGTTTTCTCTTAGAAAATGTGCTTATCACTGAGCGTGTCGACCCTTTAAGCTCGCCCGGCGCGATCGCTCCCCAGGTTCACACCGGTTCGTGTCACAGTGTTACCGGAAATGTCTTAACGGACGCTTGACCTGACCCTCTGTCGCAGTCATCGGTGGCAGCAATTTTGGTCCCCATGCCAACTCGGAGGATCTTCGCGCCAGCAAATGCACTTCCGGACCGATCGTAGAGGACAAGTCTAACTACTGGACGCCGACCCTGTACTTCCAGTGGGCCAACGGAAGCTTCACAAGCGTCGACGGAATGGTTTCCGTCAAATACCTGTTCAACCCTGGCGAAGCTACCCCGTTTCCTGATGACTTCAGAATGCTTGTCGGAAGCCCGACTTCCCGCTCCAAGAACGAATCTGACTTCACCTCAGACGAAACCTTCCTTTGTCTCAGCCCGTTGGTCCAACCCTCTCGTCACGATACCTTCCCAATTCTTCAGTGCCCGGGCGGACTTCGGTCCCAAGTTGTACGTTCCACATCATCGCATTCATCCACAGAAATGAACTCACGTCCGACAGATATTCCCGAGCTGTTGGGACGGAAAGGTCTGTCTCTCCACAGGGTTCCTCAATGCGCATTGACCTGAGCTCTCCACAGAATCACGATTCCGATGACCACAAGTCCCACGTTGCCTTCGCAACCGACGGAAAATGCCAAAATCCTGGGTACCCTGTGACCCTTCCCCAAATCCAAGTCGAGGTTCACTGGGACACCACCAAATTCTACTCCCTCGCAAAGCACGCGTTGAACCCCGAGCAGCCCTTCGTGTTCTCCAACGGCGACGCTACCGGGTACGGCTTTTACGCCGCATTCCTGAACGGTTGGGAAACCGAAGTCCTCAAGCGAGCCGTCGATAAATGCACTTGCGGGATGTTCGGAGACGTGAAATGCTGTGCGGATGCTGGCATATTCACTATCGACACGACCTCCCAATGCCGCACTACCCCACATGTGGAGGAACAGGGTAAGTTTCACCTTTTTCCACCTGGTGCCCAAAGCCTAGCCTCTTCTTACCGCCCTCGTTTGATAGTGCAAGGCACGCTCGGTGGTTTGCCGGGCAGTGAACCCGGTTTGGAATCCGGATCCCAGAGATATTTCGCTGCTTCTCCCGCTCTCGCGACCAACGTTATCGTCTGGACCCAACCGGCCATTCAACAACGACCGAACTGGCACAGGATGATGCGTCAACGTGAAATAAAACACTCAGCATTCATACTGTAGTTATGCCCCCTTTCTTGCTCGATGTTATTCCCCGTTTTCTTGTCCTCCCTCTTGCTCCCACTCATTTTTTCTGCCTGTCTCTCCCTTGTCAACTTAGCTGGGTGCTCGACGCACCGCAACCCCTCGTGTAGACCACGCTAAAAATCGTATTTACCTGCACCGCCCTGCCAAACACCACGCACTGAGCGCCCTTTCCTGTGCTTAACCGTGAGGTTGAGATTCAAGAATCATCCATTCGTTCGGAATACAGAGCGTCTTTCTCCCCTACAGCCTTTGGCGCCACGCTCATAGCCGCGACCAACGTCCTCGTCCTGTCCTTGATCGCAGCCTTCATTTCCTTATGCAACACGTGTCCTGCACTGGTCGCCAACTGAAAAATCTCTTCAAACCTATCCACATGTAACCTCGTCTCCATGGTCAGAAGGGTTATGTTTCCTGTCCTCGGCATCATTGCCACCGTAAGATGAGGGACATCGCTCTCTTCTAGAGTCGTTAAGTCGAGAAGGGGCGAGGCGGACTGAACGCCTCCGGTGACGGCGCAAACGAAATCCAAAAGGGGTATCCCGGCGGCGGCGAGAGCCAAGGTTGTGGCGTTTATGCACGCCTGCAAGACTCCCCCGTCTTGCTGTAAAACATTAATGTAGATATCGATCTGGGAGCGGGGGTACAGGTTCGTCTGGATGGCAGGTTCAAAAGTCGCCTTGATCGTCGATGCGAAATCCAAAACACGTCTGGGGTGGAAAATTAATCTATACGTACTCGGAAAGAGGGTTCACATAGCTTACTTGTCATTCCGGGAACGTTTTCGCCTTTCTCCCATGCTGAATGGCGCGATCGTGACCTCGACGTTGATATTCGCTCGGTCGTGCAGGGTTTGAGAACGCATTTTGGCCTCTCGCGGCCCAAACACCGACGCAGAGACCTGAGTCAGGCCATGCGAAAGCACAGCAGAACCATCCGCTGAACCCTGTTGAGAGAGATCGATGATGATATCTCTTAGTTCGTATTGTTTCCGCCCATCAGAGCGGAAGCCGCCGTCATTGAGGATCTCGACCCTCGAGGCCTATTCGCGACAAGGAAAAAAGTTGATTTCTCAGAGTGAGTGTGAATGAAGTGTCAGATTTTTGTTTTCGCACCATGACACGAGGGGTGTGGTCGTGATTTGGGATCAAGGCCGCCGGCAGAAAAGTTCAATCGGGTTTTGATGATCGAACGGCGCGTCACCGGGTTGTCCTCAACGCGTCCACCCAACCCCGGACAACCTGCAACTGGTAACCCCCCACACCCCCCTCTCGTGATGCAACGCATCAAAGGTACCGAGCAGTTTATGGAAATCGTTCGGACGGCAGACTCGGCAGATTTGAAATCCCAACGGGAGATATTTAGCACGTACTCGCAACTCTCCCGTTTTCGTCTCCGGACAACTGACAGGAGGTCAATGCAGGCCATTGGGATAAACATTTCGACAAATCTCAACCAGCCACGGTCGATATGCTATGCTACGCGGCCAAGGGTATCCTATGCCCCACGTTCATTGTTGACCAAACCAGAGACCTCCTCGATCTTCTTGCGCAACTGGAGGCGATCAGGCGGCACACCGCCAATACATGCCACCACGTTCTCAGGCTGAACAAGAGCTACAAGAACGACAAACAAGCCAGGAGGGACGACGGGTTCGCTCTTCTGCCTGACGACGAGGAACGAGCCCTTGATTCAATTTCTTCCTGGACACGACAACAAGAAGCGAGGAAAACATATGTTTCCCTCATTACCTGGTCCTGCCTGAATGTAGGTTTGATTCTCTCCCTTGTCCGGGCTTTTTTTTAACGACCCCAATAGTTTATCCACGACCTCCTGGTGAAGGGGAAACCCGGTGACGCGGAAAGGTGGATGTCAGAATGGTACGGCGACGATCCTCGTCGGTCTCTTCCCCAATGGCCATTTTACGCCGACTGGGATGAAAAGGAGAGGAGGGTCGTGGCAGACCGCATGGAAGACGTAACCCTGTTGATTTCTGACGCACGAGCTTGGGAAAAGAAGCACGGGTAAGCCTGACTGGTATATCCCGAATGCCCCAAAACGTTGACCCCAGCCACAGTCGCACGGAGCACACGCAATACATTAAACACCTGAGAAAAGACCTTGGTATCGATGTTTCCCATTTCCACAAGAACGTCAGTGCAATGGCCAACGGTTACTTAAAGGGTGTCGCAGACGCAAATTCTCGGCTCCACGAGATCCTGAATTTTAACCTTGGAGCTTCGGAATTTGGTTAGAGGGTAACGGCCACTTCGTTACGAGATTTTCGGTTCGACCTCATGAAGTTCCCTACCTTCTGATCCCTCCCCAGATGAACCCGGGATCTATACGATAACTTTCCCACCTTGTGCCTATACCTTCCATTCTGATATGTTGTAGATATATATAATAGCGAGCGCCATGGATTTCAAAGAGCCCCAAGATATTGTTCGGAACTGCCTCCTGCACAAAGAAACGCGGCCCAACCGCCTGCCGCCGAAAAAGAAACTCGATATGACAGAAGTGGGGTTCGAACCCACGCCCTTTCGGACTAGATAGGTTGTCATAGCAGCCTGATTCTAGCGCCTTAGACCACTCGGCCATTCTGCCTTATTACTTGTTGTCAATGCCTCACTCATAAACATAAACCCCTCATGGCTCCTAACAACATGGCTGCCACACATTCCGGGTCAACGTAAGTCGGTCCCAAACCACAATGCCTGCTCTCACTCAAAGTACTGAAATCCAACACGTTTTCTGCTTCCCCGCTGGCTCCGCAGAATTCAAAAGCTTAATATCGCCTGTCCGCGTGTGCGGAGGGATGAACTCTCCCTGTGCGTGTTGGCTGCCGCATGGTGCTAAAGTGACATGCACCTTCACGCAACCCTACAACGCGCCCTGGCGTACCGCTTAAAAGCCTGACGAATTGCTGTCCCATGCGGCACCTCACCCTTTCATCTGGTTTCACTTTTTATCGATCTCCCCTGCTGTAGCTGAGCTATGCGTGTGGGTCGACCAATGTACCGAATTACTCTCAGCTTCTTACGATTCCTCTCTCGCCTCTTCTCTTTGCCTTCCCAGTACGCGCCCTGTATCTCTGCCTTCAGGAAGTCGGGAAAGAAGGCTGGGGTTGCGGCGTTCACCGAAGACAACGATTCGACAGATCCTCAAGATCAAGAACTAGAGTTCGATTTCGAAGACGATTACGAGGTCATCAGTCTCAAAGGCTTCCACACCCTCGAGAATGAGCTTAAGCGCGCGCTTACGGAGCTGGATCTGAGGAAGGGAGAGGTGCGATATTTGGACGACAAGGAGAAGAAGGGGCGAGAGGAACTCGCAGACGTTACCCAGAAGCTGGCTTCCGTGACCGAATACCTCGAGATGCTGGCGGAGGAGATGGAGAAGAAGAAGAGGGAGTTCACGACAACGATGAGCCGCCTACAGGAGGAAAACCGCGGGTTGGTTCGACAACTCCAGGAACAGACCAGTCGGGCAAACCTGCTTATGGCTGAGCTTACTGAAGCCAAGGGCGTCGCGGCGACCCGCGAGAAGGACATCGAAACACTTCAATCTCGCCTCACCAGCGCGCTCTCCGCCGTGGAATCACAGTCCGCAGATCTCGCGAACACACGCACGCTCCTCCCCAAACCCGACACCGCTGTGGATACTGATGCGATCAAACTCGTCGGCCGCCTCAACGCCGAGATATTCCAGGCCGCCGCTCTACTTGCTGAAGCCTGCAGCTCCGTCAAGGGTCGACCTCTCCAAGGCACCGATAACCGCACGGCCAGCACCCGCGTCAAGGAGATGTTCAGCGCCAAGTTCGTGGACGTCGTCCAGAGCGTCCCTCACGAGAACAACCCGGCGGTGCTTCGCATCGCGTTCCAGGCGTGCATCGTCGTGTTTGCAGATTGGATAAGCGCGGCCTGGCACTTCCAAGAGGACCCGGCTCCTCAGTTCTTTGGCGAGGTTCACAGGAACGTCTGGTTGGATGGTACGTAACTTTAGGCTTCAGTCGATCAAACATTCAAATATCTGATATTACATTTTTGCCTTACAGAAGGACAGGCCGTTGCAGGTCACTGGCGTGCTCGGACTCGCAAACACATCCAGAAACTTCTCGATCCCAATCCGGACGGAATCCGAAAACGATTCATTATGCATATCTCCGATTCCCTCGCCGATGTCATCCTCTGCGCCGGCATTCACAATAAACACGACCAGATGTCCGAGACCGTCATCCGCATGGCTGGTGACAGGATTTCTGCGGTCGTTGAGATTGCGTTGAAGCTCAACAGGATGTTGGGCGAGGAGGTGACAACGGCGGATATCGAGACAACCTGGGCACACGCTCAGGATATCTATGACCCCAAGTGGATGGAAGACGATTATGGCAATTGGCAGTCTTATGGCGCTCGAGGGGACCTAAAAGTGTTGTGCACCACTGACCTTGGCCTTCGAAGGCTCATCAAGGCGGACGACGAGGCCGGTTGGGTTGATACGGTCCTGATCAAACCCAAAGTCATTCTGGAGGAGATGCTGAGCAGCTCTTCTCCTATTGAGGCCAAGTGAGGGACCGCCTTAACTGTTATGATCGCTGTTTATTTCGCGTAGGATTCACTTTAATCTCGGACGTACGATATGTGCCTCATGTTTTTTGTTTCATAATACCGAGTTTTCGATCCCTTTTCTCAGATTCTGGACAGTGGACTTGACGGAGCAGCTATTTATTGATTAACTTCCGTGCATGCATCGATCTGTGACCCGTAAATATATACATATGTTAATAACTTATGATGAAGATTGGGTCAAGCCATCTTCCTCAACGGGGTGCGTCACATTTTGCCTCGTTGGAGAGGACCGCTGCACATACTCCTGAATCATCTGAGTGTCCTCAGTTCAGTAAGTCGATCGTTGCAGATGCAAGGGTAGTAATACCTGGGTCATCGAGTCGGCAATTCTTGGGAGCGTGCACTGGTCGTGGATACTGGGTGGCAGCGTGGTATTGGATTCACCCTCTCGCAAGAACTTGTGCACGGAGCGGATACAAAGCTCTTCCTGGAAGTCAAGATAAAGCTTGCGATTGTACCCTCTCTAAGAGAACAGATTCAGCGCATGTGTAGAGATAATGATTGAATAATACCTCTGTCGCCCTTGCTTTTTCTGCGTAAAGGTGACTCCTGTGGATCAAGAAATGGTCGGCAAGAACATAAAATTCCATTCCGCTGATCGACATTTCGAAGAGACATGCGGCCTTGTTTGCGCCGTATCCAATAAACCGTTCATCACACCTGTAACCGTCTGGTCGGCGCGTTGCTGCCGGGAAAGATACCAAACTCACCACACAGCCTTATTGCTGAAGATGGTGTACGGCTCGTACGCGTTATCATGCCTGACAACCTGGTAAACTTGGCCTGACCCTGGAGGGATGCTATAATACTTGGTGTAATTCGTGCTTTGGTGACCGCGTGCCCAGGCAGCATGAAATGGAGTGACCTGGGGAGGCTCCGTGTGGACCAAGCTCAGAAGTTCCTATAGGATTGTAAGTAAGAACGGTTTGCGACAGACACGAAGTAGCTGACCGTCTTGTCCCGAGGGAAGGTGTCGGGATCCGTACCATCTTCTTGTTCGGCATATTCGAAAGCAGGGACGACGAAGGCAAGGTTTCCTTGTGTAAAACGTTCCATAAGATTGCGAGTTTCGTCCACTCTAAGCCCAAGCAGGTGGTCCCTCAGGTTGCGTTTGATGAAAGACCGAAAATTAGTGCATGGAACAAAATCGACATCCAGCATCATCACATAGTCCGTTCGGGCGTACAACCGAGCCAAGTTTCGCCAAGCGTTGAATTGCCTAGACCCTTCAGACATTTGGAATGGGGAGAGAACGAGGTGGACGTCGACGTAGGTTGAAAACTCCGGTGAAGATGTATACATGGTGTGGAGATCAACTAGGATGTCCAGAGAGAGCAAAGATGCATGGATTGTGACAGATATCGGGCCTACGTGGACGTCGAGGGTGGGTCTACAGAGCATGTAGCGAGGATGAGCACACCTTTATATCTCCGGACCAAGTTGCGGAAGACCGGGAACCTATCGCTTGATATCAGAGTTGTTATGGTAATGTCGTCGTTTTCAAAGTTTCCAGTAGCACGATAATAGTATGGAATGATTCTGGAAGGGTGCATAAGTCGGGAGAAGGCTCTAGATAAGACCGGGTCCCAAGCAACAAGGGAGTGGTGGTCGGAGACCGAGAAGTTTGACCAGAGAAACTCTTCAGCTTGTTGAGCGGTCATATTGGAGGGAAAGGTTATTCGAGGAGGGGGCGGGCGAAGAAAGCGGTCCGGCAAGAGAGATTGGTAGCGCAGAACGGAGATGCACAAGTTACCGAGGGTGTATATCGTCGCCAGTATAGCATATATATGAAGAAATCGAGAGGGAAACGAGTGGAGGGGTTCGGGTCGTCGCCTCATTAGTAGACGCGACGAGGGAACGAGATGACAGTCCTGGAGCAAGCCTGATCGAGGAGCGCGTCTTCACACAACCACACGCGTTCTCACACCCAAGCAGTCAAAATGGCCGTGTGTTTCCACTGCGTAAATTAATATCCGTAGGGAAGCATTTTGGATTCCGGGGAACTCTGGCAGTTTCAAAGTACAGTGGAAAGTCCTGGGTTTACAGCTGTTCATCGAACCTGGTCTTCGACTCTGGCCCGATGACTCTGCTTATATTCACCCAACCGTTGTATCATGCGAGTTGGTCGCTTCTGGGGGCTCTTTTGCTGTGACTTCGCAGACAAACCTGGGTCTAGAATTGTTGAAGTACCTCCAACATTACGAACCGAGATCAGGGATCGAACCCCCTGAGCAAAATGGAGTTGAACTTCCTAGGTTCCTCTTGTCCTCTATCCATCTCTCTCGGTCCCTCGCCCTGCGAATCTGGCTTGTTAACTCCCCCACAAACTGTCTCTACGCTCCTTACCGCGCACCTCTAACATGGGGTTTCATTTCATGGACTTTCGGGCGATATTCTTCAGTATGCCGAACACTATCGTCTCTGGGATCGCACTGAAACTCCCTTTACTCGACCCTAGGCCTAATCTTTGTCTTGTCCCTTGTTTCAATCATCTTCGTCTGGACTGAATACCCCTATGTGCCATCTAAGTCCGCCCTAATCGTTATTACACCAATCCTGCTTGTCGCCGTTCTCCTCGTCTTCTCATCGTACGGCAGCGATTCTGGACCATAACTCGGTCTAATTCACATTTCCAGGTTCCTACTTCCAGCTCTTGGCAAACGATGGAGGTTTGAGTGGATCATTAAGCAGACGGTCCTTTGGGAGGCGATATGGACGTTTGCTACGGCGCCATTCTTGATAGGTTTGTTCCCTTCAACTCCGGTTAACCCACGCGAGGTGACAAGCGGACCGCAGTTACTTGTTTGGTGGTCGCCTTTGTACTACCCAACGAGATCCCAGTCGACCGACCGTTCGTGACGATGAAGGTCGTTTATGTCCTTAATGCAGCTCTTCGTAAGCTTTGATTGACCTCCGCTTGATTTCACAACCTTGACATTGTGTTCGCTGTTAGTCTCAAGCTACTCTCTTATATTCTTCACCTTGGCCGCTGCGATGTATGTCACCGGGCTCGACGGACAAATATGGCATCGCGACATCTACGGCGAGCCGACTCCGATTTCACTCGCCGCCCTGCTCCAACACTATCGTGACAAACGGCATCCCCAGCCAGAAGAGAACCCTACGTCTGTCCTCGGAATTAGCATGCGCAGTAGGAACACATCCTCGCTCTTGTGTATCGGCCCACAAGGAGTCTGTGAGTGTGGGGAACGAAAACCGGAACCCTTGGCGGATATCGAAGAGGAGAAACCCGAGGACATCGAGGATATGTCAACGAGGGTTGACGAGGAGCTTGGTGTGATGAGAGGGCCGCCACAGGGTTCTACGATTTCAAGAGGTTACTCGAGCAGGTTCATGCCCAGGACGCCTGGGAGCATCACCGCTGCTGTTTCGGTTCCAACGCTAGCGGAAATGAGATCTCAAGTGGTTATCACTTTGAATCGTTCTTCAGTCCGGTCCTTATGAGTTGTATGTACAGAATTAATCCCATTTTCTGCAGATTTATATCGGGGGGTTGAGCGTGACGTGCTTGGTGACGACGTTCTTGTCACAGTCACGAACGTGCACGGGATCTGCCACAGAAGCTCGTTCTCACCCTTTACTTCCTCCCACTTCCTCCTCTTCCTCTTGCCATCCCTCCCTTTTCCTTTCGCTTTTCGCGTTTTCGACTCTGAGGTTCGCGATGACCACCTTACTCGAGCGCATGAACATCACCCCATCCGAGGCTGCCGGTGAAACGGGTCCAGTCAGGAACAAGCAACACCGATCCTCAGGCCCATACGTGCGTCCTCCGTCGACCTTGCGATAAGCGAATATATCCTCAACTTTCTGATTCTCGGCTTAACACAAAAAGAACCGTAAGGAGCGACCACCTAAGGGCGACATCAACTCCCCCTGGGAACATGACATGTTCCTTGGAGGGGGAAGCCAAAAGTCTAGTCTCGTTGAGCGGCTTAGTGAAGAGCAGAAGCCGCCAAAGGTTAATATGGGAGCGGCCGCAAGAGCGTTGGAGAAGGCGACGGGGATCAAGGATATCAGTATCAAGGGTGCGAGCGTGAGGGGTAACCTGATCGAGGTCAAGGGGTTGGTGGGCGGGACGACTGCTGACGACGTGGAGGTCAGCCCATTTAATTCGTTTATCCTCTTGGTGCAATGTGTTGACGATGCGTGGCCGACGCACAGGCGATTTTCAAGCGTTGCGGACCTATTGTGAAAAGTTATGTACAGTCACCCGGACCTACCGATGGTTCGGTGGTTGTCCGGCTCGTTTTCAAGGAAGAGAAGGACGCGTTGTCTGCTGTCAGGAAATTCAACGGGGAGACTGCGGACGGGAGGACGTTGATTGTCAGGAGCGTCGGGGGGCAACCAGTCAATCTCGCTGCCCGTTTGGACGTGGGGCCTGCGCAGGATGGAAGTGTTGATGCATTAATTACCCACTCCTCATCATCGTGCGTGGCAGAAATTGTTCATGGATTCCGTTGAGCTGACTGGAGATGTAGAAAACTACGCTCGGATGATATCATCGCTCAGGATTCACGAGCCCAGGTATTGCTCGCCCCACCAGGTACCAACCCTAAGGATTATATCCAGCAACCTACTAGGGGTGGTCGAAATGGCAGGGGTCGCGGCCGCGGCCGCCCAAAACGCGGGGCCCAGGGTGGTAACCTCGCCTCCAGGATGGAAATTGATTGATCTCTCGCCTTTCGCTTTTCGCGTTTCGTTCTATTCTTCTTGCGCCGTCACTCAATGTTGCACTATGCTTATCGTACCGTCTGTAATATCTAGTCCCACCCCTCGCTCTCCCCCTATGGTAGTATGAAGGCGTTTGAGGCGTATCCTATACACATTCACCTGTGTACATCCCCTTTATAATACATGAGAGATACCTGCCAACTGTGAGATAGGTCAGATAGATTATCCTATGGAACGTGCCAGGAAAATCAGGGTGTCAAATTATGGAGCATACCCGATCCACGAAACTGGACCGGTATTACTCCTTGAAGAAATTCAAACGAAGTCGAAACATCATGAAGCGTTAAAGCGAGCGTCGATTGCTCACCTGGGCAAACTTTGATGACAACAAGGTGCAACAGAGCAGACGAATGCTCGAAGGGGAGGAAAAAATAGTGAACCGTGCGGGCCGATGGTAAGCCCCATTCTGTCGAATGAAGGAACGCACAAGCGTCCAATCAAGCAACCGCATAACTTTGTCTATGAGGAACAGTAGCCCAATGACACGCAAACACCACAGCGCCTAGGTACGAAGGACGCTCGTATCTTCGCGTGACCTCCGTACTCGGGAGCAGACGAAGGGCGTAGAATCAGAGGGCGGTCGCAGAGAGGGCGAAGGCGAGACAACTCGTCGGTTCCAGTCAACCAAGCCAGGAACACAAGACAGAGAGTCAAAAACACATCACCCTCCCCCGAGCCACACTTCCTTGCCCAACGAAGGGCTTGAAGCGAACTAGAGTGAACCTGCTGTGCTTAGAAGCGGCCGCTTTCCTTTGAGGGGGGTCGTTCACTTCGGAAGATCGAAAAGGCTCGAGGGTCGGAGGGACACTGCGGAGTCTCCGGGGACTTTCCCCACAGCAGAAAGAGAGAAAAGTACGAGTTGTACTTTTTGCCTCTGTGCGTGAGCTGCGATAGCGGTTCTTCGGTCCGCACGGGTTGAAGAAAGAAAAGAAGAAAAGAAAAAAAAAGGCACGGAAAATGTGAAGACGATTGGGGAATTCCAGATTGGGGAATTTGTTCTCACGCAACGCCGGAGTCGACCCGAGCCGGGCAGGGGTAATGCATGATGCATGACGACTCACTCAGCACCCTCATCCCTCTTCCTATCCTCTACTCATTGCAGGTTCGCTCTATCTGGTCCCTATGTCTTCGCAACCCTCTTCGTCGTCAGCAGCAAGGAGCGCAGAGAGCAGTCGACAACGACTGTCGAATCCAGTGTGGGACAACTGGCCATCCATCAGCATCATGTTGCCTCCGCAGGGTAAGTTTGCCTTCGGAGCTACCGATTCACCCCCTCCTCACGTCGACCAACGGCCTTGGGATAGGTTTGAACAACAGACAGGTCGACCAGCGGTGTTTCACCTATTGTTCCCAGACGGTCCGAGGTAGGGCTCAACAGCAGGAACCCCGGTGTCGATCCATTTGCATACGCAAGGTTTTCCGACACGAGGTCCGGAGAGCCATGACCATGCACGAACTCCAGGATACTATTCGAGCCTACGAAAGGGAACATTCGAAGCTTCCTGAGAAGATTGACGCTTCCGTAGCCGTGAAATACCAACTGCCCGTCGAGGGCCAATCTAGACCGAGTCGGAACTCCGGACCATCGTCATTGCAAGACGTATCGGACGTTGGTACGGATGAAGATTCACCCTCACCCTCCCAGCACGGACGGTCATCTTCGAGCGACAACGACGAAGACAAGGTACGATATTGGGAACCTGGATGGTATCTTTGGTCCACCACGTCCAGGTGGGCCGCACAAGAACAGATGGATATGATGAGTAGAGATTTGAAGTGGCAGTCAGACTGGCAAAAATACAAGGACAACGTGAACGATGACTACAGGAGGAGACAGGGGCAGAGCGAGGGCGGATTAGACGACGAGGGGAAGGAGGGGGTCCAAGGCCCCCGGATCAGGCAGTCTTTCCCCGAATTGACGTGCGCTCGATTTCGCTGCTCGGTGCTCGTTCGCTGACTTTGGTCTGTGTGCTTTTTTTTTTTTGCAGTGAAAACACTTGGCTTGTTCCTGTGCCACCGCCCCATCTGCTGCTGGGGGGCGCAATCAAGAACTACATGACCCCCTCCTTCAAACTCATGGCCCTTGTTCATGGAACATTTGACGACGGCCGACAACAGGAGTTGTGCACGCGAATGTGGGAGAAGGCGCAGACACGCGAACCGTGGACGGTCGCCCAGTCGGCGGTGAGCAAGGTGTGGAAGATCCTGAGTGAGGGGCCCCCTGTGGATGAAGGGGAAGAAAGGAACAAGCGGGGCAACTCTTCTTCGTAGACCTAGAAAATCTGTACTCTTCTCGTTTTACATGGGTGTTTCGGATGTTACGGATGCGCGGGCAAGCTATGAGCGGATCAGAGGGTGTTTGACCGCCGGACTCTACTGTAAGGGGAGAGCTCTGGGGCTGTACAAATGATGATCCTCCCTTTTCTACTATCACTCTGGAAGTCATACTGCACCTTTTGCCCGTCGCCTGCCCTCCGTCATTGAGGCTTGTCGACACCTTCCATGAGCGACGACGATACCGGTTTTGATACCGCCTTCCTCACCTGGACCCCCTTCAGCTTTTCGTTCCCGATCCCCCTGTTTTCGACCAGGGATGACCATTCGTCGCCGACGGCCTTGTCGGAAACACACACAGGCTTCCCTGTGTCAACGCCGCCCACCGACGCTTCCTTCGATGCCATCCCAACACCAACGCCCATCCAGACGGGCGATCCAACGATAACGGACGTGTTCCCGCTGATTACAAAACCATTGGACACGCTGACGTTCGGGTTTGGAGACCCAATCTCATTTCCGTTCACCTTGTCCGATAATTCCCCACCTACTATACTGCCCACAGAGTTTAGCAGTGCATTCATCTCCGACTTGGATTCCACCATTACGATCGACCCCTCAACTTCTTTCCTATCATCAATTTCTATGAGTTCCTCAGACTCGCTCACCTTCACGCCCACATCCACTGGTGATTCATCTTTGTTGTTTCCTTCAACGTCGATGGCTTCATCGTTCACGACAGATCCCTCTTCGACATCCGATTCAAGCTTTACGATTTCTAAATCTTCATTGACGTCTTCCTCTCTCTCCCCAACACTCTCCAGCTCCACTCTATCGTCGTCGTCTTCCTCCTCGACGATATCAAGCAAATCCACCTCCTCGGCAACCTCCCTCTCGCAAACCTCCTCCTCGACGACCTTTCCTCCATCCGTGACTACAGCAGCCTTCCCGTCAACTGGCCCTGTGCGTGTTATTCTATCTCCCTTTACAAGGTTCCAGCCCTGATACCCGTAACATCTCCAGACCCTCCCTCAGAACAGGACTTCATCTAGTCGCACAGGAATGATCGTGGCAGTGACGACCGGCGCGATCGTGTCCGTGATCGTAGCGGCTCTTCTGGCAATCCTGTGCAGAAAGCGTTACCTGAAGAAGGTCCGCCGGCGAGCCAACCTAGATCCGTTCCTCAACCTAGACGGTATAGACGGTGAGATGGTCGCCGTCAGTGAGCCTCTTATCATCGGCGATGGTCCTGGTCAAGGAGGGATAACGTATTTCGATCCGTTTACGGACGATGCGCGGTCAAGAACCCAATCGAGGAGCCTCACTCCTGCCAACGGACCAGGCAATGTGGTGGGGGGAAATGGGAGCGGCGAGAGCAATCAAACCGTAGTGGGTCTCGATATAACGCCTACCCCTGGCCTGAGAGGCGGACTGGCGGCGGAATACTACAATCAACACCAACTTATCGATCGACTGGCTCCTCCACCTCTACCTCCAGGAGCCGCGCTACCACGGTCACCTCATACTCTGCCCCAAGTCCAAACTGAATTCCCACGTAAACTCCCTGTCCCTCGCCCTTCAGGCCCCCCTTCCGGTGGTGGGGCCATTGGATACCTTCATCACGCCGACCAGGCGGGCCGTAGCCCACTCAGTCCAGGGGATCATTCGCCTGGGAACGGTGATGGCCAGAGGTTAACCTCCGCCTTTAGCGTGGCCTCAGAACTGAGCCCTCAATACACCCTCCACGCCCCCCCTCTGAACATGGACGAGACGTGGAGGGTGAGTCCAGACCCGATCAAGGCTTCCTCATCATATCAGCATTCCGTCGATCGTCGGCAGAGTTTCACACCGAGTGTCGGCGACCCTGCATGCGAACCTGGTGACACCGCGGTTATTGTCCCCACGGACTCACCCACAAAAAATCCTCCCAGTCCTGCATCAGAATACTCGTTGACTCCACAAACCGTTCGAGGCGGTAACTTCAGTTCCCGTCCAAGCCCCATAACGGAAGTTGTCGAGATGCTTGCTCATTCCCAGGATGGATCCGGCGAGTCTGCGACTTGGACCTCAACCCAGTCAGGGGATACATCGAGGTCTTTCCCTGTGGTTATGACGGCAGAGAGGGTTCAGATCACCCCTAAACCATTATCTCTCACGGCGTCGACGTACACGATAACACCGGCACTATCCACCAGCAATTTTTCACAGCTATCCCCACCACCGGATGGTTCACCACCATTACCGCTGCTACCCCAGGTCCAGCCATTGAACCTGGGAAAGAAGGGGTCCCTTCAAGGCCCCAGTTAATGACCGTATTATATCAGGCGTTGCGATGAGAGATCTGGGTTATGATTTTACTGGGATATTTGTTGGACCTTTGATAGTACGAGGACATTTCCTCCCCTAGTATTCCACGACGGTGTATGTCGTATTTTTGCATCGTCAATTAATTCATTGAGAGTTTCCGCTGCGTTCGAGTCCGATGTGGCCATTGGCCATCCGACCCGCCCGACCCTACTGAATACAATCTCCAGCTCCTCGAAGCGCGAAATCACCGTAGAGGACGCACCGAGATGGAACCGCGAAGGTTGTTGTGGGCGGGGTGCTTTGACGAAGAATGACTTCCGAGCCCTCCCGGCGAAAAGAAATCAGGTGGGGGGGTGAACGGTCGTCACAACGAGAACAGAACGGCGTGTGCGGGTTCGATGTGTGATAGGCAATTTAAGTCCCATTGCTACGCGATGATTTCGGAAAACAACAGTACTACCAACCCGTCGACCGCGGACGCCTGATCAATAATTTTGGAGCGGCCCACCCTCACTTTCCTTTTTTTTTTTTTCATTTTTCTGGGATGGACTCAACTTCTAAAACGCGGGAAGAAATAGTCAGAGTGATCTCTCTCCCGGGCCCTTCACCTCTTCTGACAGATCGTTTTGGCACAGCCATCCATATTGGTTGGCGACGAATAGCATCGGTTTTCGTCTTCCCTGGATTTGGATGCTTGTATCCAGGCCGAGTTGTGAGCCTAGCGGAGATTCACCGGACCCTCTTTCGAGTTGTTGGGTTTGGCACCCTGTATTGTGCATTGGATCTTTCTTCAATTGAACGCTGCCAATGCGTGACGCATGATGCGGCTGGGCCTCTTCACGGTCAAGATGTGTACAGATCTCAGAGGTGTTTCAATAACGGCTCTCCGACTGTGGGGGACTAAAATGCAGGGTGGCTTGCAATACGATTTGCGCATCGTCTCGGCGGCCCGATTCCGGGGTGAAATAAACACTCATTCTGGCGGGCTGAGGGGATCTGAGGATAAGGGCGCAAATGAGGATCAGGGGCGCATCCATAGAGGTGATTTGTTCCGCATGCTGATCAGATTGGTAGAAGTCGATGTCCAGGACGGAGGCTTTGTGGAGGCATTGAGAGCATTGTATATTACCAGACCGTCGGTTTTCAGGGACTCCGTAAAACGTCGACTGAGAAAGCTCGAAAGCCCAAAATAACCTGTGCAGCACCAAATGATCGGGGAACCCGGCGGTCGAGTGATGTGACTGTCGATCATGATGCGCCACAGGGATCTTGAGACACGAGAATGCGTTCGTCCGAATGGCTGTGGTCGAACTGTCAAACGTGCACGGCATCGTGGTGTTGAGGGTTTCATCCCTTCGGAGGAATGGGGATCAGGTGATCTTGCCGGGTCTCGCGCCGCGCGGTGATCGTGAGCGCCAGGATGGAATTGGGATCAAAGCCACGAGGCTTATCACTCACTATCGCACCGCCATCTGTCCTGACCCAACATCGACATGGACGACATACGAGATTCGTTCTCTAGGCTGAAAAAGAAAATTAAGAAACCGTTTAGAGGGAGCAGACGGGAATCGAGTAGAACAGGGGCTGGCACTGTTGGGGATGGGGGTGGATCGGGTTGGAAATCCGCTGTGTCTGCCCCTGCCAAACTACTCCTCCGTGGGGTAAGAGACTCTGCGGATGCGTTCCCTCCGCTCAAATCCGTCGCTGGGGGCCTCTACTTTATCCTAGAAAATTGCGAGGTATGACCCATGTCCCATGTACACTGTCCACAACGCTTACTGTGCCCCAGCGTACCAAGGCAAATAAGGAGGCGATAGAATCGTTGGCACCCAAGGTCGAAGCACTCGCCGAATCGCTCTGCGCACCTGTTCCTAGGGATGATACCAATGAGCAGGAAAGGAGGAAGAAACTGGAACAGTAAGACCCGCACCCTCCAAAGTCCCGAGTCGAGTCTGACATACAGGGGTTGTCAGGAAACTGGAAAATGTTCTCCGAGAACTGAAGCCGCTGGCAGAGCAAGGGAAGGTTGAGGGTTTCTTCAACAACGTCAAGAATGCGGATAAGCTTGGCGGTCTGGTCGAAGATATTCACGATGCCATGATGGACTATCAGGTTCGTAATCAGAACGAATTCACTTCTTCCATGTCTGACATCCATCCCAGACTTCACTACAACGGGATATCTATGACAAGAGTTGTCAACTCATTGTGGGCTTTCCTTCCTTCCCGTCCGACCACGTGCATTAACATTCGAACAGGGAGATATGGACCGGGTCCTTCTCAACGGCATGTATCACACCGTCGATGCTGGACACCGTTCCGGGGATAGGCAGGGGTGTCTGAGAGGAACTAGAAGGGATATCCTCGCACAACTCAAAGAGTGGCTGGGGGACGAGCAAGGTCAACGCGTGTTCTGGCTCAACGGCCTCGCGGGGACTGGGAAGTCGACCATCGCCCAGACGTTTGCCGAGGTCACCTTCGCGGAGGGAAAACTTGGCGCGAGTTTCTTTTGTTCGCGAGACTTTGAAGATAGGAGTAACATCCAAGCAATCTTCCCGACGCTCGCGTTTCAACTCGCATATCAGTATCCCCTGTTTCGGGAGCAGGTGCTCCAAGTCTTGAGGGCCAACCCTGGAATCGGGCGCGAATCCCTTTGCTCCCAGCTGGAGAAAGTCATTGTTGGCCCTTTCAAAGCTACCCGCATTCCGACCCTCATCATCATCGACGCCCTCGACGAGTGCAGGGACAAAGAACCCGCCTCTGCCATTCTTTCTGTCCTCTCCCGCTACGTGGACGAGATCCCCGAGGTCAAGTTCTTTATCACCGGCCGTCCCGAACCTCGGATCCGTTCTGGGTTTCGTCTCGAGTTGCTCCGACCCATTACGGAAGTGCTCAGGCTGCATGAGGTTGATCGTTCCCTGGTGGATAGCGATATCAAGCTGTTCTTCAGGACTCAGTTGACCAGTGTCACCAAAACCCGAAGCGACTGTGACTTCACACAAGATTGGCCAAGTTCATCTGACATTGACATTCTATGTGAAAAGGCGGCAGGATTCTTCATCTATGCTTCGACAGTTGTCAAATTTGTCGCATCCAATAACCA
>Ga0307515_10004264_pt1 | contig 29675 bp, 25 predicted proteins | sample 17_EM_MG_FD_194513 | JGI IMG/M metagenome (GOLD analysis project Ga0307515, IMG submission 194513) | Populus trichocarpa ectomycorrhiza microbial communities from riparian zone in the Pacific Northwest, United States - 17_EM | ecosystem: Host-associated > Plants > Roots > Unclassified | place... | reverse complement strand
CTTAACTTTGTGTTCTGCGATGATGGTTGAGATGTGGATGAGAAAGAGAGAGATGGGGGATGAAGATGAGAACGATGTGGAGGATACGAGCGGATATGAGAAATCAGGGGTACGACTTGCCTGATTGCTTTGGGAAGACCTCGTATCGGTGTTATCACACGCCGGATCGGGACTCATACCTGCCGTATCGGGGATGGTAAAATGACTCGCCCACGAAATTCTCTTAAGTCCCAGTTTCTCATGATGATTTGTCCCATCTCCTCTACCATCACCTAAGAACACAAAGTTAAGTCATCCCTCTCTATCTCTCCATGCCATGATCAAGAGTCAACCTGGCTCAAGGAGCGTAGGATGAGGGTGAAGAGATATGATACTACCCGGCTGCGAGGATCCACGCAATTGCGTAGATCCACGAAATCGTAGAAAGAGCGAGTAAGATAAAAAGATGGGAAAAATAGAGTGTGTATTTCGTATAGACCGACAGAGTGAGGAGAAACGGCGAAACGGCAATCGGAGGGCGATATGCTACACAACGCGTGGTATTGACGCCGGGCGCGGAGTAATCCGCCACCGGGGTATCTCTGACGGCTCTGATGGAGTGCATCCACTCTGACGGAGCCATTCCGCCTGGACGGAAATGTTTTTTCCTGATGAAGTAATCTGGAACATGGCTTCTCTTCCCTGTATGGCCAAATCTACATTGTCAGGGATGTATAAATGAAACTTCTCATAGCCTGCATGAAAACGAACCTACTCAACGGATCTATTCTGCGAATATCGTAACTGGTGGCAGCCATGGGGGCTGTTGCAAATATGAAGAATGTTCAATGATGGCCATAAGTGGACTGCCAAGCTAGCAATAGATCCATGGTCGACTACCAGTATTTTCCCGCCGAACCCTGAACTGGTTGACCGGTTGCTAAATGTACTGAACATCATTTAACAGGACCCCAGGGATGCATATGACCTCATCTGAATCAATCAAGGATTCAAGCAGAAAACTGAGTCTCCTGGCTGATATATGCTGTGTAAATTACATCTTATGAAGTTCAGGTTGAAAAGCACACGTGCATCCTTCCAAACTTATAATGATGACTGCATATAGCCTTACATTGATGACATACCTGAGTTCTATCTTGATATTATGTTGTTCTATTCAACCAATGAGGGGGTGCAACAGTAGCTATATAATGTGCTGGAATGTCTATGAACATTCAGTCACTGTTGTATAGCTGAACAGTGCCATTTTGAAATCACAGAGGTTGACTTTCTTCAATTTCTCTTGTGCCCTAATGGAATCACTTTGGAATCACACAGAATAACAACTTTTGCAGCCTAACCAACCCCACAGTTTTTTCAAGATATGCAGGTTCCTTTCGGTGTCGTTAACATCTACAGCCCGTTCAGCAGGAGGCATGGAAACTTAAAAACACCAATAGCCGACCTACTGACAAAACCCAAGACTTTGATGTTGTCTAACTAGCTAAATATGGAATTGACTTGGGAGGCTGAACTTGTATTTTGGTAGTTCCACACCAAGGTTTCTACTGCAACGAATGTCAAGCATGTCGAACTGGCACAGCCATGTTTTCTGCGGACGGAGGCCAGTGCCTTCATGATTACCTGCATTCTCGACCCATATGATGGTTTGGGAATTCTTCTGCTAGTCACCTTCTAGACACCAAAATGCTCATGTGGTAGACAACACTATTACATGTATGATTGTGACCTCTCAGCCATGCTATAATCCTCAGGGTATTGGTGTTACTACCCTGAGAGAGTGTATTATCAGAGTTTCATACAATGGGACCACAAGAACCTTAAGTAGTTCCAAATGACAACAGTGCTCTTACAGCAGCAGGCTGGATGATCAGCTGAATGTGATTTTATCACTAGCAGCCTCCAGGAATGTGTGAGAGGATGCGGAGTGTAAATGTTCAACTAACAAATTCAGCAGCTAATATGACCATAGAAGGGCATTCTGGTTGGCTTTCAGAGTCCCTGCATCTCTGGCGACTCAATCAGCAGCATGATGGGTGTGATTGTAATATGTTTCTGAGCACATCGAAGTACCAGAGAGAACATTGAGAGCAACAGGGACAATCACTCAACCTATGTGCAAATCCCACAATTGACATTCACTGATCACTGAGTTTATGGAAGTTCATTGGCAGGACTGTAGATGTTTTCTGGGACTATCCAAATGTACATGAAAAATGGATCATCCTCCACATTGAATAGAATGCATTGATTGTTGTTCAGAATCAGTTCTAAATCTTACTTTTAGAAGCAAACATGTTCAATAGTCAATTTTTTGCATACCAACTTTAAGCAGCCAATGAAGAAGGGAAGTAGCACAAAAAGAGGACGGGTACTGGGAATGAATTTCCCAACTACGCAGTCGAATGGTGATTTCAAATCATGGTGTCCAATATTATCGACTTCATTACCTAACATAAATCACCTGGAAGCGAGACATCCACTAGAAGCGAGACACCGTCCGTGCACACATTGCGCCATCGAATTTCCGTCTATTACCTCCTCCCAACCATTGCTGTATATACAAAACCATATCCCAAACAACAGCAGATACAACTGGTGACTGTAGATAAGTCTGGGAGTCATCTGAGCAGCTCTGGGAGTGACTTACTTGCACACTATGACATCTTTCAGCGAAGTCTCATGGTCAGTAGAGTGACCGGCGCAGAGGAGATCGCATTTGGCTCCGGGTGTGAAGTGGTATGATCAGGGCGGTATCCATCTTCAGAAAGGTCTACTGAGAATGCGGTAGTAAAGGACTCCGCATCCGAGTCATCTTCATTCACTTCTGCAAGCGGAGGCACATAGTAGTTGGGATGGGGTATAGTGCTTGTAGTGGAGCGTAGCAACATGGTTGGTGTTTCTTCCAATTGGAACCATATTCGAGGCCTTACTGGGGTCACAACTACAGCCCTCTGAGCAGATTTCCGGGTGTGAAACTGCTTTTTGGCTGCGTTCTCTTTATCGATTTTCTCCTGAACTTGGATTTCCTTTAAGATATTTTCCCCGGTCATAACCCCGGCAACATTTCCTATTCCAAGCCTCCGGAGGTCTTTCTTTGATGGGCGTATCTTTTGATCTGCTTCCCGAACACGCTGAGCCTGTGTATTTGCAATATCAGCCTGCACTGACATGTACTCTGCTGTATAAGAGAATCTCAATATGAGATTGCAGATCTGGCCAGTAGTAGCAGTTTTGGCAAACATTAGAGCTCGTGAGGTTTGTTGGCAAAGCTCGCACTTTGTGTAGGGACTATGCTCCAGGGAAAAACTGTCTTTGTGGTTTATCGAATTTGAGGTTGCACGACTAAGAGCTGTTGCATTCGGGAGTTCACTTAGTACTGAGCGGGGGTTGAATGGTACAATTCCGCAGGTTTTGAATGCTGCAGTAATGATTCACAATGTATAGGCCTGCTGACTTGCTTCTTGGTATAGTGGAAAGAATATATCTCTGTTGATCCCAATGGTAGTTGTAAGAAAGTAATCTTCAATGGCTTTTCGGTATGCTAGCTGCAGAGGTGCAAAAAGTCCAACATTCAGTGGTTGTAGTAGATGTGTTGAATGAGGAGGCAAGCAAAATACCACGATGTTATTGGCTTCGCAGAAAGTAAGGAACTTGTAGTTGATGTGTGAAACATGAATATCCAAAATCAACAAACGTAATTCTCCTGGACAACGGGCCTTGGAAATGGGATCATATACATCAGTAAGCCAATCATACCCAACTTTATTATCTGTCCAACCTTTTTGTGATACAGCCCAGGGAGCATTGTAATCTTCTTCTCCAACATTCTTATACCAATCGAAGATGTGTACACTCCCTTTGCCTATAAGGTGTGGAGGAAATACAAATCCATCTGCAGATACTGCTTCCAAAGCTGTAATGAATTCCCGTTTGCCATTTTGTTTAATTCGTGGATTTCCCTTCCCTCATTGTGTAACTACCTTAGCGCGTGGTGATATTCCCATAACAAATCCCTTTTCATCAACATTGGTGATTGCTTTATCTGAAAATCGCTGAGCTCGCATAATCTTGCCAAGCATTTGGAAATGGGTCTGAATAGTGCGGGGGTTGCTGCCTTAAGCACATTGACGATCAATTCTGCTTGCAAATCGTGCGGCAAGTATAGGATGTCGATTCAAACAGCGAGTTATCCCGTTCTTTCCTATAAGGTTGTGCTGAGCAGGATCCTTCCCCTGAGCGAAGTTGCGAACTGGAACTTGTCTCTGAAAATCAAGTCTTGCCAAATGCTTTACCATTCCCATAAGGTGATCTATTCGAGGTGAAAATCCAAAGTCATCTAGCTTTAGGATCCACTTCACAATCGCTTTCTCTGCAGCAGGAGTAAAGGTTTGTTGCTCATGGTGGGCAATTTCCCGTGTCTGGCAACCATTCTTCCGGTGTCCCAGACTTGACTAGGGAAGGGCATAAGCTTCTGCTGCTTTCGGAAGAGAACTAAAGACCCCAGTGTCAAGGCCTTTAAGAGCAGTCGCATATCGTTGCTCGAGAGTAAACTTGTGTATGTTGCTTCGCTGTGTGACTTTGGGCATCGTGGGCGGGAGGTACTGAGCGGGTAAGAGTTCAAATGCGGGGTAAATTCCATTCGCTAGAAGCTTACCTGGCCGTCTCGCTTCAAGTGGATGTCTCGCATCCCGGTGATTTACGTTATCTCATAAGGGCCAACAACGGCAGGAACAGCCAATTTTTCAAAGGTGCAAAGGAGTTGGAGGAACTGCTTGTGTGTGTGAATGATGTGTACCTGGGGAGCAATTCTAAGTGGATTCCAATGCCGATTGGCATGATTTGCAAAGCCCATCGCAGGTCAAATGAGATGTTCGATACCTGCAAATCTGAATGCGATTTGAAAGTCAATCTAGGAAATATTCAGATAAAAAAGAGAAGCGACTACTAGGAAGCAACATGTGCTCAGATATAGAGTTCTGAGGGGAAAAGAGGGAGTATACAGAAGATGACAGAGGAGCATTAAACAAAATAGACAGTCTTAATCAAGACTGCAAACCACATATGATGATTGAACAGCGCATTACACAGTAGAGAACGGCCAGTACTCGTGGAGTAGCACTGATATGAGATGTACAAAACATAGAACACAATGCAGATGCGCCAATCATCACAGATGAGAACCAATGGGAATTCATGAGCACCGATGGGAATTCAGGAGTATCAATCACAGTGCACAATGCCGAAATCCGAGGGTAAGGTGTATGGTATGAACTACAGGAGTACCAAGTAGGATTGAGATGTGGTCATTCCAGTGGAACAGTGAGGAAAACTGGGGGGGGCTTAGAAGTGCAGAATGATTGATAGGAGCACCAACTGGGATTGACGTGTGCTCATCCCAGCAGAGGGGCACCAAAAGAGAAGGAACTGAGATTGGAATGACATAGAGGATGGCAGTACATGGCCCTGAAGTGTAGACAAGGATTTAGGAAGCGCATATCCTAGTGTAGTTTTGCTGGGGAGAAGATACAAAGTGGTTGCCCAATATTGTGAATAATTGAGAGCAGTGGGTTCCAGATTAACATAGATCACCAGGGTTGGGTGGAATTTGCCTTGATAAATATCTTGGGAAAACATCATCATTGAATTTATTCCAGAGGGGCATATGGACAGCATACAATGAATTGGGGTGGGCGCCAATGCTACTGTCTGCAGAGCAAGTGGTTGAAAGAACTGGGATGTAGTAGGCTGGCTCCCCGAGCCATTGGCAGTGAAGAAGAATTGATGGTAAATACAATGCACAAATTCCATTCAGGTGAACAATGATTTTTTGCTATCCACAACCATTCAGTAATTGCCATTGTCAAACAGGAGCTGTTTGATCGGTATCCGAAGGCTAGTCTCAGAGCCCGAATCCAACCTGTAACTATGGACAACAGTTGGATGAGCCACGTCTGCCAACTGTCCTTGGATGGTACAAATCTTCAAAATTTGCTGTTTATATTATTTAGGGCATTGACATTATTCCTAAGCCTGATAGAGGAGCTGAAAATAGAATTCAAGACTTAAAGCTTCTCAGGTTTGTGAATCAATTTTGAGAGATGGACCACAACGCAATTGGCTGACTGATGGTGTACCTACAGTACCACCTGCTCATGCCCGCTGACCATTCTGAGCCTCATTCAATCGCTTCTGACATTTGTCAGCCATTGGGAACTTGTCATCAGATATGATTGGCGAAGGAGTCTTCATGAATACGATTGTCTCTATGAATCTTTTTGCTACATCTGAGGTAGCTCTTAGGTATTGGGAAATACTCTGATGTCTACTGGCCTTCAGTTGGGGAACATTCTGATCTACATCAGATAGGGGTAGAGGGTGCGCCTGGGCAATTGCTGCGGTATACTCCCATATTTCATCGAGGAAGATTGACTTTTGGCATATCAGCAATGCTGCTGGCATTGTGCCAGCTGTGTTTCAGAAATTGGAAAATTGAGGTCATACAAACACAGTATCGGCACTGCTCCGGTTCTTCAGCTGCGGAACAGTTTTGTCTGCAATGATTCCTCCTGGCGCGCCTCATTCAGAAGTGCATCATACTAATGAAGATTATCAAAAATGTTGTCTTGAATGTCAGACAACCATGTAGACTCTCGAGTGTACTCACTCTCATCATGGTCCATCTTCTAATTGGTATCATCATCCCAATTCAGTTATGACATTGGCAATGTACTTCGTCTGCATTTCAGTACACAAAGACAGATGGTTCGAAGGCAATCATTTGATGCACGATGAGGATTGGCTGTTTACTTGTATATGAGTGCTCTTGCAATTGTGCACTTGTTGAGTCTTCTGTGTATAGTAATTCCTCATCTGGCTGGGTGTATATGTCATCGACTGAAGTAAATATTGAATGTTAGGGAATCGAGAAGACAGTGAATAACCATGAGATGTAAGAACCAGAGCAATAGAGTAACAGAGAAAATAGCCCTAGAATTTACACAATATCAAAGTGGATGCAATTTGAGGCACGCCTTGAAAGTGTGCATGGGAACTGACTTCAACTAATCTTGTTTTCCCAAGAATTGTAGTCTGGTGACGTAATGTAGGATATTATTGGGTATACTGGAATTGATGGATAATTAATGCTGAATACTTGCATTCCTATCAACAATGCTATGTATGGATGCCAGATTTGGAGGTTGGTCTAAGCCAATACACATAGAATAGAACCAGACTCATCTAAACCAGATGTACCAGAAGAAAACTCGCAACATTGACCAGGTCTGTAATATTTACTAATGCTTGGTGCTGGCCAAATGGGGCGCTGAGAACCTGAACGACAATATGTGGCCCAGCATATGACTCATGCAAAGATTGTAATTGTGTGTGAATGTTTGAACATTTGAGGTCGCTGTAAGTCATTGAATTGTTGCAGCATTGAGAATCTGTACAACACCATACATTTGGGACCTTGTGAGAAACAGTTGAGTTACAAGAGACCATACTGAGTTTGTTATCAATAGAGGACAATAAAGAATCTCCATATATGGTAAATCCACCAGAAGGACCCATGTGTTTTCATGATAATCTAATTTATTAAAATGCTGCTGCTATTTTAGTGGTCAATCAGGCAATATTGTATGCATAACTATCCATTCAGAGATTTATCTGGACCATGTCTACAGAATAACCATCACAACATTGTTGTGGTTAATGATCAAGGGAGAGAATTAAGTATTCAAAGGAGAGATACATGCTTACAGACAGGATTGTATGGTATGAAGGATAATGCAGGTGTAATCTTATTGATTCAATTACTCGTTAATGCCAAGATTGCTAACATATTTGCCCGAATTATTCACTCACATTCTGATTTTGTGCTTAATATCAACTGAATGACGCATTTTTAATTAACATATTTATTATGAGTCACCTCTACTATAATTTTGACTTAAGACAAACGTTGAAGCTGAACCGTATATCCAGTGGTATGAATTCATAGTGAGAGATCTTATCACAGTGGGCAGAGGAATTATTGCCCAGAGGTTGAAAGGAATTGAACAGCACCAAGGTTTATATGGTTATGCCGCATTTGATGACGGGGGCTTGCATGCTCACCATACTGTGACAGTGAATTGCAATCTTCAGTGCTGTGTATTCTAAACTCAATCTTTCATGATATTATCTCTTTGAACTCTGTCTTGATGCAAATTGATTTCCATTACCAATTTTGAGATATGTGTCTTGGCGGTCCAAACATGCATTGAGTCCAAGTTCTGATAAGTCTACAATACCCATATTGAGAACTTAGACCTCTTTGGATCAGTGCAGTACAAATGGTCAGTGGGAGTTGCTGCCTATCTTCAGAGTGATTAAGCAGAATCTATCTTCTGAGATTCTCACTCTCATGTTTCAGCTCAGTTGAAGAAGCCCAAACTCTCAGAAGCTAGGTTAGCCTTTGGAAGCATAGATCGAAACTTACTACATAGTCAATGACAAGGTAAGTGGGACTAATATTCGGCCCGGGCTGTGGACGTATACAGTCATTTGAAGTTGCTGTCATCCTTCAACGCACAGTGCAAGTGGAGGTTAACACTGGAGGGATTTTGGCGATGTCTCTCCCAAACCAATGAAGCATAGATTCCAATATTACTAGAGCCCGAATGGGGTGAGCTGCCAGCACCATGATGTATAGTGTCTCAACTGATCACACTACATCAGCAAAAACTAGATTTCCTTCACTATATTTATTTAGTTTATTATACCCACAAACTCAAAAAAATAAAATCGAGGTTTCCCTGCAATATGGCATTGCTTTACTGTTCCAGAGTGTTCATTGAGTTATCGCGATGCTGTTTTCAAGCATCACAAAGTGTGTACCCACTTTTCAGAATGTAACAACAAGCACTTGACAAACGGTTCACACTTCCTTTGCCTATATCCCGAATCATCACTCGGCATACTTCTACGTCGCCCATTTCAATTTGTCTTCACGAAGATGATAGTACTCACTCCATACGTTTAATGAACTGTGCAATTCTTGTCTGTAGAGAAGCTCATGGCATAATTTGACCAATGATAGTTACCATGTGGAAGTGGTTCATGATATGTAATTTGTTGATACAAGATCGTCAGTACTTTGCAATTCAACCGTCGCAGGAGGGTTATGCATCATCGCGATTATGATATGATGCATTTGAGATCAGCCTTCAATGAATCATCAGTTCTTTTACATTTACTACTATTGTGATATATCGACGAGACCAAGAATGAAATAGTACACAAAGGAAATCCTAAATCCGGTCACTGACACCATTCGTAACCTCCAAGCGACATCGCACCCTCTACAATCGTAATTCCATCGACTCATCCCGTATTCTCAACGCTGGTCATGTTGGTGATGCTGGTGATGTTGTTGCGGATGCTGTTGCTGTTGCTGCAGGGAACGTGCTGGCTGCTGCTGGCGATGGCAGGCCCACCCATATGCAGCACAGCTGAGGATCGCATGCTAGCTTCAGTAGCAGCACCAATGCTGCTGAGACGAGTGGAAGATTTGTCGGGCTGCTCTATCAGCTCCTCTGGGATGTAATGAAAGAATTCCTTCTCAAAGCTGCCCTGATCGTTGTGAGGTTGTGCAATCCCTGGGTCCATACCAGTTGAGTGGATCCTTCGGATAATCATGCTGCGGATATTGTCAATCTTTCAGCCGTTAACCTCGGGCGAGCAAGAACGAAAATCTGCATCAAAATGACGAAATTCATCTTTGCATGCATTATTAACCGCATGATGCATGTTTCTTGTATTGCACTTACATTGTGCTCCACCTCCTGGACCAAACTCTGGCAGGACCCTAAACTCTCCTGTTGTCCAGGGCGACAGACAATGGTGGATGGCCGTCACAGTGAGAGCAATTAATGTCAGGTTGATTTTGTCACTCAATGATCTATCTTTCATCCCCATTTGTTGTATGCCATAGATGTATGTCCGCTGAATACGATCCCCAATTTCGGTCGCTGCAAATTTGAACTTGCATTCCTAAATTGATCGTCAAGACAAAGGTTCAACAAGAAGTGAATTTTGAATTTGCCTCACAAATGTTTGTGTGGCATGTAGACTTGTCCTTGGCCAATAGCCAGGCTACCATTTTCCGGTTCTCGGTAGGTGACTGTGTTTGAAATCCTTCAATTCAGCCAATTGAGGTCATACAGCGGTATACCGTTGCTGCACCGGAGCAACCAATCTTTGTGACAGCCTGATGTACATTGTAAGCAATGAAAACAATCATTGAGATGATTTATTTACCACCGAAATGTAGGCACGTGGAGGGTCTGAGTTACTCTGGGCTGGCTCAATCCTGGAGATTTCCTGATACCACCAGCTATGAATCTGGGCGGTTTTCATCTCATTCGAGGCAAAGGGATTCACAATAATCACATAATTGATAGGTATAGGCTTCGCATATGCCATGACCATCGCCTGAACCCCAGGAAGGGTTGTCTAGGGGTTGCATTCTGCGCCGATGCTGAGGCCGGTCACGTCATCAACAAAGGGCTCCTATCCCCGCAGATATCCACCTTTGCATTCAACCAATTGCTCACCGGCTTCGATTGGATCCATCCTTTCTCAAATATATACATTAGCGGGCGGATTCAATCATTCAAACGCATAATCGAATACCTTCCTGGATGCCTTTGGTGCAGGCTCCCGTTTGTCTGCCTCCTCCAAGACAATATAGACCTCCCAATACTCAGCATGTAGGAGTTTGCCAACACGAGAGTTGCTTGAGTTGATGCGACTGGTTTTCCACGTGTTGGAGTGAAGGAATTTCTTGATGGCCGCATGCACATTCCATTCCTGGATGGTTACTGAAGAGGTGCGTCGTCAGATTCTGAATTGTCCTCTCGACGATCTATATAATTTTCCGGTACCAGGCTGAGATTGTCATCGAGAACCTCTTCGTGGATAGATTTTCTCCTTCTCCTCCTGCTGGAAGGAAGAGGAGGAGGAGGAGGAGTGAGTCGGCTTCTTGTCATTATATAATATAGCGACGAGTGATACGTACGAAACAATTGAACCAGCGTCTAAAGGATATGTGAATGAATGTATAGTAAATGAATTATCGCATTGGATAAAAAAAAAAGGGTTTGATATGATCAAAAGCATCGTCATGATGTTTCACTTTATCCATTCAACGATTCAAGGATCTTGGCTTGTCCCACCGCCAACACTTCCAACTCCTTTGATGGAAGGGAACTTGAAGTAAGAATGGCTGGTGACAAGCATGCTGCAGGGTTGTTGATGGGCTTTCTTTGATGAAGCTCGTTATCGCAACAAGCTAAAGATCGCTCACATTTCACTAATCATTCGGGCTAACTTCTGCTGGTTAAAGATACCGAACTACCAATTACATGATATCCATACATGGAGTCCTATCACTGCCACTATGCATTTTCCAAAACAAACGTCTCAACGATTAATCCCAACATCGTGAACTCTCAACCCAGCCCTTCACGCATGAATATAGATGATATAATAATAAAATAAACAAAACACCAAAAAGAAAACCAAAACCTCACCAAAAAACTCCAAATTATCACCCATCCATCCACCCTCCAAAGTGCCAGAAAAATACACACCCACAATGCTAGTCCTTGCACAACCATCCAGCCAGTGAATTCCATCCTCACAATGACTGATTTCCAGCTGGGCAGCTGCTTTTGCACTACCTATTGGCCAAAGAGCCTGCAGCGGGAGGATTCACAATGTGATGAAGCTCGCATTGCCAGGCCACATCCTCATCAGCAACAACACTTTGTTCGTAATCAGTGAAGAGACCAAGAGCAGAGTTCCGCATGAATTCAATGAATCACTGCTGCCTAATAATCCTCTTTCGAAGCATCCATTCAAACTTTTGGTTGCCTATTTTCATTGTCGGGAATATTCTTGGATTTGGGTGCTACGTCTCAGCATTATCATCCGATTCCTCCCCACTATCGTCAATCATATCCTCAGCTGCTGGTGGAAGGATTGCATCCAGGGGAAGGTAGCTGCGGCCACAACGCATAGGCGTCTGGGCACCAGCTTTGCTGCTGGCTCATTGGCCGCAATAAACGACACTGCCCAGCCTCGCGTTGTTCACTTTGATCACCTCATTTACGGATCTGGCAACAGTATTGTTATAGAAGAGTGGGGTGGCATTATGGCCATACGGACCACCATCGCCATTAGTCTCCTCCTGGCAGCCCCAAAGCTGTCGCATTTGCCGGCTGCGGTCTTGCTGACCGGCGATTGCAGCATTCTTGATTGACATCATGGTCATACCGACGATTGATGTAACCATCGGAAGTATTGATTCATCATCCCCAGGCCACTGCCATGGGAATAACTGAATATTAATTTCACCCACCCTCTTCCCAGCAATGTCGGGATCCACTCAGGCGATGGTAAAGCAATATGGCTGGACAAGGATATTGGACAAGGAGTCGCAACACACCGTTATCGGTGAAGACCTGTGACGCAACCTTTCTTCCACGTAGTCCTCTGTATCAAGACACCATCCGGAAGCGCAAAGGAATCATCGGTGGGACTCAATACATACTACCGTGCACGAGATTCCTCTTCTTAGTCAGGGTTTCGTCGAGCCTATTCTGTCTTCAGCAAAGACCAACCTCCGCGAACTTCTCCAGTGCTGCCTTGAGTTTCTCATCATCGAGGTTAGTGTTGTCTGCCCTGTACCATTTCCAAAGTGGCCTTTTAGATGCCAGATCACTGATTTGAGTAACACAATGATCTATGAGGTGATCCCATAGCTCGGGGCCAGTGCCTTTCTTGTGGATAATGCGCATGCACTGGGCAATTTCCCAGACGCGCTCCCTCACTATATCATCTATCCATTGTATTGTCAAGCCACCCTTATCCTGCCAAATCCCCATTGTTTCTGCTGCCCGTTGGGTGACTCCAACACCGGCGGTCTCGGCGCAGACATGGACTTGAAGAGTCGGCATCTGGATTGTATTAGCATCTGCCATGCCTGATTTCGGCAACCTGCAGGCATCACATTGAATTTTAGTTTCTCAGCTGTGATCAATGATTGAGTGGTGGATGTCAAGTGCTTGTTACTCTCAACAAGCATCGGGAGTGTTGAATATATTGTCAAGGGTGATGCGATGCGGTAGCTGAGGTGAGGAGGGTCTGTCGAAGGTTCTAGAGATTGTAATTAAGGTGGGCATGCAAGGCGACTATATATATGGGCTTGGAGGGTTTTCTTGATCCGGCGACATCATCTTTGCTGCAAATCTGCTTGGAAACAATTAGCTTAACACCATCCAAGCGCCATGATTCATCGACTAAATGCTTATGTTCATCACAATCACAACTATATGCATGCTATGCAGTCATATCACACTCATTGGTCCTTGCTCTAGTTCTTGTACCCCGCAATGATGTTGCTAGTTCAATGGCTAAGGAGAATGCATGGTTCATGTAAGGTACGAACTTAATACAAAGTGACAACCATACATCAGGCATTGGGCGTAAGAAGGTCCTGTGAGAGTGCAAAACAATCGCTGTGGCGAGCTGATTGCTGATGCGGCATGCCTTTTGAGATCCAAGGGATGACGAAATTGAGAGACCAATCAAACAATTTGCACTTGTGTGAAGGAAGATGAGAGAAATTCTATACAAGTGGTAGGACCCCATTTTGGAAAATGTATATTGAGGTGCGGCTTGTTCCGAGGACCAGCCAGCTTGCGATGTTATGAGTAGCTGAAAGACTGTCCAGACGCTACTTACTTTCGTTGCGACATTTCATTTTGCTGACAAAACATGGATCTTTATCAACATTGTCTTCACTGCTCGAAGACATACTCCTACATCAGCACTTACATCACTCACCTCTGTGGAGACCACAAAGAATGGATAATATACCTATCAGCCAACAACTGCTAGATGATGGTTTTGCAATCTAGCATGATAATATTCTACTTCAATTCGTTCATGAACCGCGTCGCGACTCTTTTCTTCACTCTTCCTATAATGATTCCAGCGATATAGACGCCGACAGTGATAATGGGTTTATTGATCCAGAACAACCTCCAGTTCGGACGGGTATTGAGGGTACTCCACAGTTCGACAACCGTCTAGCCGGCAGGGCTATTCATAACCAGTATTTCAATATCTTCGGCAATGAAATTGATCTATGGTGACCATGTTCTTGCGAGGAGGTGTATCAATTGACGCACTGCTGCTTCAAGCACAACTTGAGCAGAGCTGCTATCAACGAGCTTCTCAGGAACCCTACGATGGCAACCATCAGCAACTTGACTTCGTCCCACTCTTTATTGAAAAGGTTGAATGAAACGTCCTACACGATGGGCATCGACTGTTGGAAATCAGGCAAACTGTATTAGAATTGTTTGGCCGATTCAAACAACCTTCGCAACGATGATTACAAACATTTCTTTTAGTGCAATCCTGTTGAATGCATTGTGTTTCTCATGCAACAGGCTGCGTTTAGGGAACATATGTTGTATCCTCCAGCAAAGGAGTTTATTGATGCTGAGGAACATATCAACTCAGAGGTGAAATCAAGCGACTGGTGGTGGAACAAAGAGGAACATTAGTTGAATTTTGTCATAGCTACAATGATTTTAACCACTTCAATAGCTATGGCGGCTGGTTGGAGCTATGATTGTCCCTTTATTTGGCAGTTCAGACATGACACATCTTGCAAACTATTCGGGTGACAAGAATGATTGGCCAGTATATTTGAGTCCCGGAAACATTGACTCGACGATTAGATCAAAGCCTTGGAATCTTGCAAGCATCCTTGTTGCCCATCTTCCTGTTCCTCTCAAGTATCTCTTTAAAGGACAATGAAAGATAACTGCATTGAAGGAAAGACAAATCCACAATTGAGAGGTTTTAAGGAAGGTCTTCATGCTGATGTTTCGTCCTCTCGACACGCTTTTCAACACTCGAATGCATATGCATTGTGCAGACAGTTGGATGCCGCAATGTTATCATGTCATCTATGTATGGACGGCTGACTACTTCAAAAATATTCACTTGCACTCTGAAAAGCAGCCCCATAACTTTGTGTGCAAAGCACAGCAATCGTTGTTTGGAGAAGGGAATTCAATGTCGTAGCAATTGGGAGACATTCAGCTATACTTCCAAAAGATGATACTCGCAACTAAGGGAGATGAGACCGAGAGACAGCAAGTAAGACAATATCTGGAAGATCGAGCAGTTGGAAACTCAGAAGGTGTCTGCTGGAATATGAAATTCATCTCTCGGACGACTATTATTGTACCCACAATTCTTCATATCATCTATCACGGTTTGGTTAAAAATTTATTGCACTGGGTAACGTCCTTCCTCGAACAACATTCCATGATCGACAAATTAAACCAGCTCTGGGTGATGAAGCCTCCATATCCTGGCAACACTCAATTTAACAAGCCATATAGCCAGGTGCCGCAATGAAGTGGTAAACAGATGTAAGCACTCATGCACGTGATTGTTCCAGTTTTTCTGGCGACTCTTTTAAACCCATCGGCGAGCTCCAGGATTCCCTTCACAGGTGCCCTGTAGTCCGTCAAGAACTTTGTGTATTTTCACCTTATGGCACAGTACTGGTACCATTCTGTGGCCACGATCGAGTACATGGAGAATCATCTGGAGGAGTTTAATCGTCAGAAGGATAATTTCAGTCGATTCCGCGCCACTAAATCTACAAAGATGGTTTCTGCAGCCTTGAAAATGGAGTTCACTTTGGACAGACAGGAGGAACGGGAGAGTGACCCCGCTTGGAACAATGTTTCTGCAGCTGCAAAGCCTCTTTGCATTGATGAAGAAAAAATGCTGATTGAGTCAGAAATTGCACAACATCGTGTTGACGGATCGGATTTCAACCTTCTTAAGATACATCTTCTGAACTACCTCTCAGACCATATCCGCCAGGTTAGCAACCTCTTAAATGTAAGCTCTGAACTCCCAGGAGAAGGGATGATGGATATTCATCAAGCATACTGACAATGAAATTGTCATGAGGCCGCCTACCACATTTTGTGAACGAAAGCCCAGAATGAGGTGTTTCAGTATCGAGAGCTGAATGCAAATCCTGCAAAACAATGCCGCGATGATGATATGCCTCTCACCACAGTGCCTATCAAGTGAATGAAGAACAACATGCGACCAGAAATCAAGACCCTTAATTTATTGGCCGAATGGTGTGCGATGACAAAAGGGGAGCTACAGAATCACATTGCTTGGTGTTTCAAATAATTTGCCGCCTTCACAGACTACTTCGATCATGATCAGTATGTCAGTCATCTCTACGATGCAAAATACATTCAGTACAACACAGTACCAATCCCAGTGACCTCTATCCAATGTGATGAGCAAGCAGTTCATATGGTTCCTTGCACTTGTTCCACATGGTGGAGAAACTATAAGCCACCAAGACATGATACAGTGCTTCTCTGGATGGGGACGAGTCTGGATAGCCACTTTAAGTCAACTGCTGGACGTATTCCCGCACGGTTGGAGTGTCTTTCCGTTGTCGAGGATGCTGAATCGAGCTTTACATGGCTTCTTGCATTCGTTCTGACATTTTCAACAGGGCCAATACGTCACACTGCTGGTATGGTGATTGTCGAGGACAGGCATAAACCTCCGATGCAACCCTTGCACAATGGAAGCTACCATTGTAAGCCTCATTTCAGCGTCGGGACAACTTATATCCTGCCTATATGCGCGATCCAAGGAGCTATACAGCTTCTTCCCCTGACGCCGTGGCCAGATTGATCATCAGCAGAATGTAAAATGGTTCTGAAGTCATAACTCAACGACCAAGCTATCCTGAATAGCTACACTGATCATTCGAGAAGGTGCCAGAAGCTCCTGAACAGGCAGAACACAACACGATGTGCTTCTCAGGGGCTCTGAGAGTACTTTCAGGTGCTCCTCAACGCTTCTGAAGAAGCGAAACAGAATACAGGAATATTCTGAAGAGTATGAAGTCGTCTTCGGAATGCTATATAATCATGCCTTCAAGCTGGTATACTTTCGGAGCTGCTGAGACTACGACACTGGTCTCCAACACAATTCCAGTGCACCTGGTGCAAGACTCTCAGGGAGTGGTAATATATAATGTCTATATCGAATAGTACAACTTGATATACTATCCCACAGCTACACACTGGAAGCAGGTATTCTAATCTGATTACTATACAGTCCAGTAGGTATCTGAATTGACATGATTGTTTACAAGCCTTACGCTATCGATACCGCCCGCTGCAGCATTCTCCATCACCAAACATGCCGGTCCAACTATTGCTCAAATGGGTACAATATGCATCTTATTCGTCTGGTTGACAACCTGGATGAACCCGTCAACACAATCAGCCCAACCATGGAGATCTTTGTACTTTGTTGGAATCACCACTGTGTATTCTTGAACTTGAGGACGTAATACCCTTTGTTCAGTCTTCTTGCACCTCTTATAAACGGTCAATATTGCTTTGCTAGCTAGCAGGTGCTTCTGAAAATGGACGATCTGATTCGGTGGAGTCCACCTGAATTCTACTACAGGAGAAGATTGAATTTGTCCCTGGATGGTGATATCGAGGTCATTCTTTTCACTTTGCGTATACTGGAACCAGATGTTTTGAGCTTCAGGCACGATCTCTTGGTTGGCATTGGTATATTCTACCTTGCAATCAAGTCCCAGATGCTCAACAGATGTAGGGCAGTGAAATGGTTGATGGTAATACAACAGCCCATTCTGGAGTTTAACAAATATAGTGTCTATGAGTACATTCTGATTATATCCGAGCACAAGTCCACTAGCTTCATATTCCCAGTCCTATTCACTTTGCGCGCGGAATAGCTGTCCCAAGTTGGGATTTTGGAAATCTTCTGATGCATCTTTAACTGAGGTTGATTTGATACTTCCGCACACTCCGTGGACATGCGTTTCTCTCAAATGATATACTTGCTCTGGTATAGGACGGATAATGGGCTCCTCCGGAATTGTTTGGAGATGTAACAGATGGGCATTGGGTGTGCTTTGCTGTTGATCTGTAGCAGACAGTAGGTTGTCAACTTCTGTAGAGTCAATAACGTACCAGACTTGGAGTGCAACATATGATGGTATCTCCTCCATGTAGTCATTTTGCTTAAGCAGCTGTCAAATGTAATTGACTTTGTTGCTGGATCGATATGCCTCCTTCACATGGGGAATATCTAGCAGTGCAGAAATATCAGGGGTGAAATTGTCACCGGAACCCATGCGCCAAATTGACACTGATACATGGCTCACAAAATGCATCTTTTGCTATCCGAAATGTATTACCAGTTGTTCAATGGTTTTCCGGAGCACCTGACTGCTGATTGCCTCCCACCTAGCTTCACACTCAATGAAGCGGATGGAGAATTTCCTCTAGAACTGCTTCTGTTCATTCGAGGTCATGCCATAAATCTCTCTCTCCAGCTGGTTAGTGACCCGCTCCGTATCAGCCAAGCTGCAGGTGGCAGCTTCTGTCTCAGCATCAGATAGGGGGATCGGAAATTGCATTCGCATGTCAGTGGTCATGATTGCTGCCCTGTAAGCCTCGTCTTCGGCGGCAGCTATCTTTAGGGCAAGTTCTTGGGCAATGATATTTCTGGGACCGGTTACTTTAGCTCGAAGTACCTGCAGTCGTTTCGCTCATGATGTTGGAATAATGTATTGAAAATCTTCCATTTCACAGGTGTCACTTGATGGATTTCGCACTCCAATCGCTCTTTTGCCTTCGCACGATCAGCATCTGACGAAGTAGTTGCCACTTGTCAGGCTCTATTCAGGCGCACCAGAAATTGCCTGCATTTTGTTATGGAAACCTTTTCAGCCCCATATACATTGGCCTCCATTGCAGCACAAATCTTATGAATCTTTTGTTCGCATAACTGATGGGATTCCATTGCCTACAGATCATCCACTTTGGCCTTGGTAGACTTTGACATCTTCTGTTCTTGAAGATTACTCTTCTTCTGGCAACATCACTGGAGTGCATCGTCTAGCACTGTAACGGATAGATCCAAGTGATTTTGTCGGCTAACAAGTAGAGAGAATTCACATACTGCCCAAACTGCTCCCATTACCATTTCATTGGAGGCTGTTTCCGCTGCAGATTTCCCTTCATCCTTGGAGCAAACAAGAATTGGAGTGCAATTCACTGACAGTGTTCTGATCATTCCACGGATCTCTTCACCTCGCCAGGTGCCGCTTTTCAGTGAATAGAATGGTTAAGAGAAGTGCTGGAGGCTGGGATATTGTGGCACCGATGTGAATCGATTATCAAATTGATTCTGGACATTTCCAGTTTTCAGGTATTTGAGCAGCCAGTGCAATCAGTCTTTAACTAAACCCAGGAGCAGCTGATGCAATTCATCAGGCTGCCAAAGGGGATAGCCATTGCAGAGAGGGTATTGCCAGGACTGGTTGCGGATTGGGCGGACACCTAGAGTGGGCAGAGCATGAAGATAATTGTCCTCCAGCAGCTCCGAGTTAATTTGCTGGTCTCTTGAGTTATCAAGTGGTCGAAGAGTTGAATGCCTCATAGGCGCACCTTTAGGAATTTCACACATCAGGCATGAGACATATGAGACTTGGGCAACCATGACCTGTTCCGGACCATCCCCCACCCAGGCAGCCTACAGACAGTAACATTGTCGCTGGAATCGGTCTGCACAATCCCATTTGGAGCCCAGGCCTGTGATGTCCAGATGCCTACGTTGAGACCGTACAGTTTCAACCGCATTATGCAATGCTTCATCAATGTGTTTGGCACCATTTGCGCAACATGGGATCAGTCCAACTAGCATCCAGGCGCGCTTTTTAGGTGTCCGGCAGATATGTTTTCAAATATTACCAATCGTGAGATACAGCTGCCAGGCATGCTGATCTCCCGAAACATTGGTCAAGCAGGTCATCTCAGATGCACATATGACTGGCACAATCGTCGCTCTGGCAGGAAGTCGATCCTGTTCATCCCACCACCGATTGCCCTTGATCATCTGACTGTAGGTTCGACGACCCTCAGAGTCAGTGGGGTGGACCGGTTCAAAATTGAGGTGTGCCAAAAATGGGAGATGTGCTACAAGGAACTGGATACATCTGAAAATATCCCTGTAGTACAATGTTCCAAAGGGATGTGAATCATCTTCAATCAATCAATCATCGCCAAGCCCAAAATCGAGTTCAGAGAGGAGCATTCGCAGGGCATCTGCTGATTGAAATGATCTGATTTTGAAGTTTTCCAATCCACACCTGAGATGATCATCTATCATTGTTTTCGTGTGCTGGCTAAACGATTGAACCCGCTGAAAGTCGTGTGTGTACCGCAATGGATACCATGGATTCCATTGTTCGTAGTACTTTCGATCCTTATTGTACAATTCAGCTGCCTTGCCATACGCTTTCCCCCCCGCATGTTCCACTCCAAATACCTGCCTATGAGCCTTTGTCTTTGTTGGATCTGGGGTACAGGTGAGATCATGCTGCTGAGGGTCTATAGGTTCGTCGTTGGGAGTATCTTCAAGGTGTGGCGCACCTGGTACGTTGTCATTGAGTAGATCAATAATTGAAAGCTTGTTGATGGCCATTCAGGTGCACCTACTGTAGTCAAACCATGACGGCTCACGGTGAAGGAAGCCGGCCGGTGGTTGAATCCTGTTGGGTACTAGTCCTTATTTTATCGATATTGGGTGATATTGTTGATCGTGATGCACTGGTCAGGTCTGGTTGAATGATGTCATTTTGCACATACAGCATTTGACATGTTTCTAGCGAATATTGTCCGTATTTGAGAAATGCTCAGTGTGCTGATGCATCTCGATGATGCTTTAGGGGTTATGGTTTGTTGCTAGATTTGAGCCTCAAGGATATTGGTTTGAAAGCGACCTAACTCAGGTTAGCATATCACTTTCAAAGCCACATCACACCACACCAAATATAGAGTAGGGGTAAAACACATTCACCTTACGATCAGTTTTTTTCACAATCTAGGATAATATTTATCAAATCCCTCACAATAATGCTGCACATTATCTACTGAAGATCATCAGCTGAGAAAGTTTCTTTTCTCATCACTAAGATCAACTTTTAATACCATTCATCAGGTCCTCCTACTACGATCGGCCTGATCATATACTACATCATCGCGACATTTTGCAGATTATGTCTATGCTTGAGCCTCATGCAGCAGATAACATCAGCTTACTACAATGAAATAGGTAAGTCTCCTAGCTGGCTGTATGCCCTCTCAATGATGATCGAGAACTGATAGGCTGGTTAGATGTTTTCTTCTGTAACGATCCTTGACCAGTGGGTGGATCCTGAGGAGACAATGAAGTTTACACAAGGAGCTCAAAATGAAGCAATCACTGTTGCTGCTTGACTAACATGGCCCCATATTGAATGAAGCGCAGATCTTACAGACACATTTTGAGACTAAAATGCCTAGTCGTGCTAACCTTCCAACTGGATATAGTTCTTGTTGAGTTCCTAGAGATACCATGTCAAATCCCTTCTATGACCTGTACTGTCATGAACCGAACGAAGGTGAGCTACAAACCAAGATCCTAGTATACGAATCCGAGCATATTACAAAGAACGGCGGGATGTGTGTCATTATAATTTCTTTTGCTCCGCCGGGTTTCATGGGACCGAAGGTGCAGTGAAACACCAAAATCTGTGACAATGAAGATGGATATAAGAGGGCTTCATTCCGCCGATGGTTACTGCTACCTTCAATATTGTGAACAATACTCTGCTGCATTCGAAATCAACAATTGAATTCATAATGTATTCACCAGCAGCTTCTTGTTCACATATGATGTCAACGAACTGATCTCCACCAAAGACAACCAATATGGCTCCAAAGGGTGAGCTGTTTGCCTCACAACAATGCCCAGATGAGAATGTGGGAGCATCAGATGATATTGCTGGAAATACACCGAGCAAAGACACTGAATTCGGGCAACCCCCAAATCAATTTCATCCTCCACCGGGGTACAGGGATCCACCTTTGCAGCTACCATTCCCAGGCACTCCCCAGTTCTACCACCATGTTCCATTCATCATGGGACCATGCTCACAACCAAGCACTGGTGCAACCCAAGAATATCCGAGTTATGGGCCATCGTGGCAAGCATATGATTTCCCCCAATGAGGTTATGATGGACCTCAATTGTTCCCCCCTCCGCAATTCACAGGGGATGGGCCAACATCTCCAGGCGCACCTGAAACACCTGCAGCGCCGCCTCGATACAATCAAGTCACTCGGCCGACATCGTCCTCTTCTACTGCACCAGGACAACTTCCCGGTGCACCGGGGAGACCCCCCATTAGCCTCCCAATGAAACAATTTCTCCCGGCTGTGGAACCGCGAAAGACAGATGAAGCAGGAATTGCTGGTTTGCCCCCATTACAACAGATTTCCTATGACGAATACGATGCAGATTATGAGAGCGACAGTTCATCAGACTTCGGTGGGACCGAGGGCAAAGCCCCAATCAGCTTGAAGCAAACAGAATTCTCATTGAAGCAATTTGCCAAAAGGATGGGGAAGCCCAACTTTAGTACCTTCAACAAGTGCAAGAAAGTACGGGTAGCTGGGTTTCTGGAGAAGAAGCATCGGTCCAGTATCCGGGGACAGAACTGTTTGGCACTGCTGCGACACCCGCCCCTGCACTGGGAGACGGCGGTTGCAGATTGTTTGGTGACTTCCAAGGCCACGCTGCCTGTGAAAAATGTTGATAACGCAGGATGGATTTGGCGACAGTGGGTTGAGCTGTTTCTGAAGAAATACGCAAGTGAGATTCAGGAGGCAACGAAGAATGGAAGGTGAGGCAACCAGCGACTGGCGATTGATTTGGGAGAGCCCACAGGCAACAAAGTGAGAAGTAACCTCCCCAACTTGCCTATTACAACTTTCATAGTTGTGATTCATTGATGGCCGAATGGCAACAATGACCAGACATCCAGCATGCAACTCCAAGCTTCGTATGCAAATGTGAGGCGCTGGGAGGAGCTGATTGATTTCATCGAAAGAAATTGCGGCCTGAAAGAAACATACTATCTCACGATGATATACAATTGCGATTTGACGCAGAAAGAATTGGACGAAGCGTATATGCGATTATGCGCACCGGGGCAAATGAAGAATGACCCTCTATATGGCCAGATTTCATACAACTGTTCCTTTTCTGATGCCTTCAAGTTGAAACTAGGACACAATGTGAAACAATTTTTGGGAGAAATGAAGGCAGCTACACAGAACGATAATGGGGAGCACATATTTCGACCGGCCAAGGTGATCCACGCTAGCCTGGTTACAAATAGTTTTGCCCCACTTCTAATCAGTAGATTTGGACTTTAGATGTATCCGATGAAAATGAAAGAGTGGTGGATGAGGAGGCAGGTGGGAAAGAGTCTGACAGTATTATTAATGTAAGTTCTGATCGAGTGAATAGAATTCATTTTATTACACATATTGGTTGGGTCGAAATGCTTGTCTGTGAAATATCTAACATTGGGATGAATTTCAGAAGCGGCGGAATGTGAGCCCATCAGCCCATCTTACCTCGGAGCAACTGAAAGTGATCATTGAAGACGAAAGGATGATCGACCACGGTGCAAGAGAGGTTCAGGAGCAATTGGATGGCGTGTATATCTTCGATGCAGATAATAACAGTTGAGTATTCCATACTGTGCTCAACACAATCAACAATGAATGTGAACATGAGTGTCCTGATGAGGCGGTCAGGCTGCTGGATGCCCATCCAATTTGCCCATCAACAGATGATCGTGTTCCAGGCCCCAAGTATTCAATTTCAGGCCTTCCCGGAACAATATTCCTGGGGCACCAGGTTTGGGCCATATGGTTCATTGCGAGGAGGCGGGTTTGGGATTCTGATATGCCAGGAGCACTGGTGGCGGATGAAATGGGTCATGGCAAGACTTTCACCTCAGTGGCAGCAGCAATGATATGCAAATTGCTGACTGAGAATATTCTAATGGGGTTACTGCTGTCAATATTTTGGGAGAATACCCTTGAAGAGCGGGTTGATCTGGCACAGAACGATGTTCCCAGGATTATCAGTGACGAACGGGAGTGGTATCCATTGTGGAGACAGAATTCAGTGCCCCGCCGCCTATCAGTGATTCAGTCAACTCCACCACAGGGGCATGCAGCATTTACATCACGCTTTGAACCAATCCTGGCGATGACAATGCCTGGAGTTGCAGAGACTTTCAAGAGATTCATCGATGAGATGACATATGGTACCGATTTCAAACTCATTGACTTGATACACACAGATAATGCGAATCTCACCCACACGGATCTGTACACCAGTATGCACGAGCCAGACAACCAATGCAATATCTGTCGTTTGTCGTGTGATACCTTAGCATCAAGAGCGAAACCATCAAGCAATGGCCAACTCTCATACTGTTCACGGAGTTTTGGGATGTTCAATGAGTCGCATTGGTACAAGACCAGAAACTGTATGGGCTGGCAAATTGGGATGAATGCGAGAATTCAATTAAAACTTCAAGTCACTGCAACACCGGGATTCCATTCACTCTATGACTGGTGTTCTCAGAGAATGTGGCTGTTTTCAGGGGCGCCTGAGGATCCAGAGGATGAGATGGTGATGGAAAAGCACTGTGCCAAGCCACTGTATTCCACTGTGAAGAGTGTGATGCATGACGTCAGGACTGATGACCTCGATGCTCAATAGGATGCGGCACACCCAATGATCAGAATTGCAAAGGTCTGGACAATCAGGAGGTGTTCAGAATCAAAACTTGCGAATGGGAAACCACATGTTTCGATACCGAAGGAGAATGCACACCTCGTTGATCTGCAATGAACTGATGAAGAGCAAGCTGAACTAATGACCCTGGTGGAGAGAAACACTTTACAAAGTGCTTCAGGAGCGTGGAGGGTACATAGATGGCAGCTGCCATGTTGCTTATTGGTATTGGGAGACACCGAACATCGGAATGACGTTTCAGGACAATGGTACGATGAATGGCCACTGAATACTTTGGTGGATTCACCGATTTCCTGATGGCTAGGAGACACAGTTCTGCCAATTCCTGTCAATGCACCTGCGGAGAGTCCCGAACCTGACCAAGACAAAGCATCATATGAGGTGCTCCTGCACGAACCTGAAAGACATAAAAGCACCTTGCCTTGTGCACTTCCTCCCCAACAGGTGGTGCTATCTTGTCCTCTGCCAGGCCATGTTCGTCATTTGGAGTGGTGGCTCACAGAGTTTTTTGCATATCATTTGGATATTTTCTACATGTATGCACAAATGGGCAATGAAGAGCGCAGAGAAATGTAGCTCGAATTCCAAGATTCGCCAAATCCCTCTGTGTTGGTAACTACACCCAAAGTGGGTGGGACGGGCCTAAATCCCACAGCAGCAAACCATGCAGTAATGACTCAGAAGTTCTTGATAAAGAATAAGCAGCGCTAGGCCTTTGCATGGGTTGTCCGACTTGGGCAAAACAGAGTCCCACCCACATGGCTATTGAACACTGGACCCAGTGGTTATGATAACAGAGCAAGTAATCTCCACCAGCTCTGGGGAGTGGCACAGATGTGAGTCCTGCATGGCCGGACGAGCCGACTGAACATCATGACATTGATGATATACCACATTCTGGAGTGTCGGCAGAGCCATACGAAGCAGCTTACGGAGCATGGAGACATTGTGCCATCAGATCGTGAGGATGAATGATACATATTAGGGCAGGGTAATCAAGGTACACTTCTTTAAACATTCAACCAATACAATCTCACCAACTGATGCAAAATATTCCAATGGTATGGAGGATAAGGCGCTGGGGAGATGTCCAGGAGTATTGGTTAGAGTTTGATTCCATTTTGGGTTAGTTGATGATTGTAATCAATTTGAGATGAAGTCAATGATCCACAGATATCTGCTAAACTGAACCATAGCCTCATTTGGATGATCCAACATGTGATGAAAAGCAGGTGCACTGGTTAAATGGTCGACTAAGTCAAATTCCACTGTGCCATATATTCCTCTTTGTGAGCATCTGTCGAAGCTGCAGTCACTGCTCATCTTATATTGTCCATGTGGAATTGTGATACCGAGATCAGCGAACGGGATTCGAGTTTTCAGGTCCACCTGAACCTCCAGGTGTGATTCCAATTATATATAACTCGTCTATTTCAAGAGCAGCAGACACTAGAATTGGGACAGTATTCGGGATATTCACTGAATCACCAATGTTGAATTGTTTACAGTCAATTGCAAAGGAGAATCGCTGTCAACTCCTTGACATTCCTCTGACCGATCTAGCACAGTATATCTGTATTCATCCAAGGATAGAGAAACTGCCAAGCGATATCGAGTTGATGTATCGTATCCGAAGACACAGCTCACATATTTCAGGCTTACCCGAAGAATACAGCCAAATATTTCCTCACTCAGGAATCAAATTCAGGCACTACTCAGATCCAGTCTCCTGTTGAGGTTGATGGTCTCAGATTTGACACCGCACTGGTATTCTATTCAATGGCCGGTTTCAACAAGCCACCACTCATTAATAACATATGATCCCACTCCAGGCACACCTCTGAACCGTGTATACCCACTTCCCAGTACTCTTGAATGATTCATTTTGCTCCATTCGAAGTATATTGTCTTCCTTCCTCAATGTGTTGAATCTGTGGCTGCCAGCACACACCGAGTGTCCATCGTTCAGATACCAAAATTTAGGTGCAGGCTTGGCTCATCCCGCTTCGCCCCAGTTAATATCTGATTCCATTCTTGATCGGTATGTGAAGGCTGGTGTGAAAATGTCATCTCGGTCATGCTCCGTGTCAACCCAACCTTTCAACGAAGGTGTCCACCACACACTTACCGTAGGTACACAGCCGTGGGCGATAAGTAACGACACATAACTGGATTTTGACTAAGAGGTATGTTCGGACTAATATGTTTCTAAGATCCTAAAATAGCATCTGTCATTCGGGCTCCATAATCGAGCTGCAGCTTGACAGAGTCAACCTCAAAAGACACCTTCTGCTCAGCGACTCTGCAGATGACTGGCGATGGCCACTCACCTGTATACCACACCTCCTCAAACAGGCTTAAATTCACAACCCTTCTCATGCAGACTTAACTACATTTTGACTAACTTGTACGTTTGGGCTGCCAAAGAACCATATCTTAAAATAGATTATGTGAACGAATTTCCATCAAGATAGCTCGAAGAGATAGAATCTGGATGCCACTCTCTGCGCAGCATCTCAATTGGTGACCAGCAAGCTCCTGCCTGAAGTTCATGACAAATCATAAACAGATGATATGTGATTTCCTCCAATGTCCAATCCCAAGAGTGCATAAAGAACAAATGGTGATGAAAGCTTGGGTTAAGAAAAGGCAGTTTCTGAGAGTAAAAGTAAATGTCAAAGTAAGGTGAGCCTGCAATCCCAGCCATTACATTAGACTGAATCCTGCATGCTGATTTAATAGTCGCTGCACCTCAATTGGCCGGAACTACATGCTGTTATTCATCAATCCACTGTCAGATGACGCCTCATGACATATTCATCTCATTCTTATGCACTACTTTGAACCCCAATATTTGTGTTAAGTCAACATTGCAGCATTGAGACTCATAATGAGTTTGTGATTAAATGATGCGGTGTTTACAAGATATTATGCACAACATCTTAATGTGAGTGACTATTTATAACCCATTCGCTATCAATCTTGGCATTGAACAGAACTGGAATCAATTAGATTACCCCTGAATCTTCATCATACCTTTACCATTCGTTCTCTATGTTGAACCTCTCTTTTGTAAACCAAAATTCTTCCTCTTCTCTTAGACTGACTGCATACATATTGTAAATTCAGCAGACTCATACTGCTGACAGTCAAGTTCAGCACACGACATTGGCTAATCGACCGCTAAGTTCGCTGCAGAATCCTAAAACAGCAGAATCTAATGAAAATTGGGTGTCCATCCAACTCGTATACCGCATTTGGCGATTCATATTTATCCACTATCAGTAACAAACTCAGTTTGAACCCATGTAACTGCAAGTGTTGCCACTCGGCAAGGTCCCAACTCTATCCTCCGTCCAGGTTCTGCAAGATTCTTCAACACACCGACATCTCTGTGCCATGCCGTCACCGCTCGTATGCTCCAACTGGTGGCACAATGAACTCCCTTCCGCGGAGTCACATGCAGGGGCGATCATGATCACCCCATTTCTCAGTATTCCATATGTCCGGCCCTGATCGTTAGTTAGTGATACAATCGTGTTGATGTCTCGAGTTCTTCAGGTGTATCGATATCTTCAGGTGTGTTGAGACCTTCAGGTATGTTGAGATCTTCAGGTGTGTTGAGATCTTCAGGTGTGTCTGGTTCAATTCTAGGTATGTTGGCTTAAACCAATCACCAATTCTTGCATCAATAGCGCACTTGGATACAAGTGCTACCATTTGCGAATGGGAGCCATAAAGAATCCATCCATACCGGTGCACGTGACGCTTCCTAAATCACAACAAAGAACTACCATTGACAATATAAATATGAACCGCCGACATGTCTTCCAGACTCTTTCCAGGCACGCCTCTGATTGCATCCTCCTGGGCCGAGCATCACTTTTTCCAGGCACCCCTCGAATTGCATCCTCCTTGACCAAGTGTTACTTTGTTGCCCGATTTACCCATTATTCTACAAAACTTTATACTATATTTACGCTTATATACTTCTGTCTACATTCTCCAACTTCACTTCATCATCATCAACATGGAACTTACGGCCAGCCAGGTGACGAATCAGTATTCACAGAAGAATCAAGAAGCTCACCTTGAGAGAGCACTTTCACGTGCATTGAAGAAGACAGGCAATCATCATTGCCAATCATCTGTTTGAACTTCCAAACAAGCCTTCGATTATAGTGTTGGAGATTGCTAACGTCCGTGCAATGATTCTCATGATGCAGGATAATGACAATACCGATCGCGATCTCAGTGAGAACCAAATTGAGGACCTTCAAGAGTCCACCGTGTCATCCGATATTGAAGAAGAGGATTTCGACCACCAGCTGGAGGTCCTACATCTCGACCAGGCGCGCCATGGTAACACCATATGAACTACAAAGGTTCTACTGCCAAAGAAACGGAGCCCTGCGGATACTGTCATTGCACGCATATCACTTCCAAATCTGTGTCATCCGGCTGGGGCCATAGCACCACCATTGGTCACACTCCAGAATCCAACCATCAACATATTATGCGAGTCTGATATTGTACCGGCCAAGGCGCTCCCACTTCCCCAGGCTGGTGGAGACCACAATGTTCCTCAACCAAAGGCCAGTGGAGATCACAACGTCCCGCAACACCAAGAGGTGACGTTTGAGGTAGCGAAACGGTTCCTGGAGGCAATTGTATTCAAAAAGACTCCCTGGCCAATCTTGTCCGATGAGATGTACTCGATGGTTGACGAAGCTTGGAGACTGGAGATTGAAGCCCAGGATTATCAGCGGGCATTAGCAGGTGCTCCTGTTGGTACACCATCTGTGTGCCAATTGCCTGGTGGTCCATCTCTTCAAATCAATCCG
>Ga0307515_10004263_pt1 | contig 29675 bp, 26 predicted proteins | sample 17_EM_MG_FD_194513 | JGI IMG/M metagenome (GOLD analysis project Ga0307515, IMG submission 194513) | Populus trichocarpa ectomycorrhiza microbial communities from riparian zone in the Pacific Northwest, United States - 17_EM | ecosystem: Host-associated > Plants > Roots > Unclassified | place... | reverse complement strand
CTCCAAACTCGCACGATCACGGCCTCAAAGTGCATCTCCAAACTCGCTCGATCACGGCCTCCAAGTCCATCTCTCAACTCGCTCGATCACGGCCTCCAAGTACATCTCCAAATTCGCTCCATTACGGCCTCCAAGTGTATCTCCAGACTCGCTCGATTACGGCCTGCAAGTTCGCACGATCACGGCCTCCAATTGCATCTCCAAACTCGCACGATCACGGCCTCAAAGTGCATCTCCAAACTCGCTCGATCACGGCCTCCAAGTACATCGTTAATGAGCGCCGGCGGGTGTACGGAGATACAGTGGTAACGGAGGTGGACTGAGCGATGGGCAGTACATATTCGGGAGACCCCGGGGTAGATAGACATCATCTCATTTTCATCTCATCCGGATCCACGCAATTGCGTGGATACTCACGGCCGGGTAGTATCACATCTTCTCACTTTCTTCCTAGGCTCCTCGAGCTAGAACGGTTCTTTCTCACGAAATCTGTCGTGGCCAGATTGACCGTATGTATATATATAGAGATACTTAAATAATGCATGCCATATTATGAGGTAGCGAATCTTGTGACTGTAACAAAGACATATATGATAGACGAAATGCCTTGTGCTTATGGAACCCTAAGAACCACTGCTTTGACAATACGGCACCAAGTCACCCGCAGAGCTGCGCAGCGGTCTCAGCTGCTCCAAAATTTGACTATCCTAATAGTCAAATCTCGTAGCGTCCTGAATGCACCACCATAACTGCAGGTGCTTTCAGGAGCATCTGAGAATGCTCTTGCAGAGTCTGAGGAAGAAACCGCGAAACTGCAATCGGACGGCGATGTGTAACGCGACGCGTGGTATTGACGCCGGTCACGGAGTAACCCGCCACAGGGGTGTCTCTGACGGCTCTGATGGAGCGCGTCCACTCTGACGGAGCCATTCCGCCCGGACGGAAATGTTTTTTGCTGATGCATGGCAATGTATAGTACTTTACTGTGATCCAAAGGTAACTGTATTCGACGCAAAACATACTGCTACATCATGCAATTGTAGCCAGGGAATTCCAAGGACTATTGGATAATGACCCAACTTCGTAACAGACATTGGTAGTTGTTCTTTGTGATGTTGTATCTTCATACTGAGTTTCGTAATATGAGTGATATCTCCTGACTGAATATGTTTTCCATTGATTACCTCAACCTGTTTCTTTTCATTCAGTTTCTGAATGGGTATATGATGATGGCGAACAAAATCATGATCAATAAATGCAATGCCCGTAGCTCTACAATCAATCAGTGCATAAGTTGGTATCGCTTGGTTGTGCATGGTCAATGTGCAGGTGATAACTTAATGTTTCCCATCCATTGATCCTTCCAAAACCTCCACCTTGCTAACTGATAATCGCGAAATTCGAAAGCATTTGAAACCATTTAAAACAACACTTCTCCCGTCAACCAAAGTGCCATCTTGCTGAGGTTGACCTAATCTTTTCCCGATTCCCCGGAATCTTCCTTGGGTCCTGATTCCTTGCCCTCTGCTCTAGCCACCTTAAACGTCTGAGCGTTCTTCCTCGCTGCACACTCTGCCACCCTGTGGTTAAACCCACCACAGTACAAACATCTCCCATCCGTTAACCTCTGTGTTCTTTCTTCCGCTCAGAGCCTTCTCCTGCCTGTGCTGAGATCCATAGACGCGGGTCCAGTATATCCCACAACAGTTCCTGTAGCAGCCGTTTTGGGTGCCATCGGGGGGGGAGGAGGCCTGGGGGAAGCGAAACCTACCCCTCCTCCCGTATTCTGTGCTGCCTTCTCTGCTCGTCGCGGGCGGATCCGATTGTCTCGATTCTGGGAGACTGTCACAAACACGGGGAGTTTCTTGGGCATAGCACTTTAGGTAAAGAAGTCCTTCATTTCTTCAGACAATCCCATCCTAAGGGCATTTCGTAAAGCCGATGGATTCCAATCCAGGTCAGCCGCAATAACTTGAAACTCAGTGTAGTACTGGGAAAACTCGCAGTTCATTTGTTTAATATCTCGCATCTTCCGGTCCGTGGTGGCTACTCGGTCAGGGTCCCCAAATGCTGCTTCCCGCAGTTGTATAAAAGCTGGTTGGTCTTTCAGACCTATCATTCCGTCCTCCCGGATGTGTCGCAGTATCTGGTCTAAGGCTACTCCCCTCAGCCGGTTGAATGCGTACCGCATCTTCGCCTGTTTGTCGGGAAAGCTGGTGGGCTTATGTCGTATGACCATCCGGAGTTGAGCAGTCCAGCCTCTCAACTGAGTTCGATGCAACCCCGAAATGTCTGGGGAGGCAGGAATTTTCAGGCGTCTGTCTCCCAGAGCATGGGGAGCGGCTGGGGCCGCTTGGGCCGCCAATTTTAAGGCATTCAATAAGTGCGTCCTCAAACCTTGGACTTACTTTCCTGATTACTGTGCATCCCGGGACATTCCGTCCAGTGCTTCCTGTAGCTCCTCGTTTGTCCCTGCTGCTGCGGGTGTCCGTCAGACCTCATCCCGTTCCCGAGTCACGGTCTGTATTCGTCCTTCCAATTTCGTATTGTCGCACAGCGGGGGCAGGAACTTGTTCGCCTGTAGGTCTGTGATCTGATGTTGTAGGTCGATAATCTGCTGTGGGTGTTCGCAGACCATCTGCACCTCTCGAATTGGCTGTGAGTACTGTGCCACCTTGGTCAACACCTCCTGTGTCTGTCCGAACGCCTCCTTCAGTTCTTCCAATCCGACGGTGTCTCTTTTTAGATCGAGGACTGGCATGATGGTCCCCTGATCCTAGGTGGACACCTGGTCCGCTTGGGGTTCCGTTGATCCTGACATGGCAGCGGATCAAGCACATTTACCTGTGCCAATTATATGGGTCGATTTCGGAGGGAGTCGGGGTCGGGGGTACTACAATACTCACTGGAATCCCCAAAGACTTGGCTGTTGTTGCTGCTGCTGCTGCGTGTCCAACTGTTGACTGGGTTTCTGCGCAGTTGTGTCCATCGTAGTCACAAGGATCTTCGGGATCACAGGAGAACCAGGAGTGTGCTCCAAAATATCTAGTCCAATGTGGTCCAAACATGGGGTTGTTAATGTCGAGTCTGCCGCCTTCTCCGACTGTGTCCGTCCAGTAAGCATTCCAATCTGAGGGGACAGCTGATTGTTCCGAAAAAAAGGCTTTGAGGGGTTCATTTTCAAAAATTGCTGCACATCTTGCTTCGATACTCTCGAAGTTGTTCAATGGTTCAGGTTCAAAAAGAAGGCAAAGGGTTGCGGGGAGATCAAACCAATTCGTTCATGAAGCAGAGTTACTGTCGTACTTGTACATTCGAATATGGGGATAGATGAGGTTACTGCCAGGTATCAAATCGGGTAAGTCGCAATAACTCATGGACGGAATCGTCTCATACGCGTGTCCATCAACGATTCGGTGCTTGGTCAACCCACCACGAAACAGAGCCAGGTTCAAAATAATACTTACACCCAGTCGAGGGATGTAGGCACATTCAATATCAGGTACGATGTAGTAGGACTTGTTCTAATATAACGGACGGGGTTGGGCGTAGGTGATACTGGGAACAATAATGTGATACCAAGAGGCATGACACAAGCTCGATATTCCTTTCGAGGGAATCAAGACATGACAGAAGTCGAAGCAGTGTCAAAGTTGTAACTTGCTTTGCTTATACAAGAGAACAAGTAAAGAGAGAAGACAAGGAAACCCTCCAACGCCAAGAACACTCGCTTTATATACTATTCGTCAGTCATCCTCGAACGATTCTGCATGCTCCGCTATACCATCCGAATCTCATCCAATGATCTTACACTGCACCAACATAACACCTTATCAGTACAACCATGACACATCGTCAGACTTCGCAACACCTCAGACCACCTCATGATCATGCCAAATTATACTGCCGCCATCTTGCCGCACCCTCCATGTCTCCCAATGTCTCCGTCTTTCCCTAACACAATTCCTTCCACACCATCCGAAACTTCCCGTCATAATTCCTAAGTATCTCCCTATTCTTCAAACCGTGACACTGAATCTCCACCAGAACTCAAAATTTCAAACGAAGATGTTAGGTAGTATGAGTACCATGCCTTGAAAGAACTTGCTGTTGAGGACAGCCTTTTTGGCAAGCTGGTTAGTGTGCATTTGTGGTTTGATAATGCATGAGTTACAATTCGATGTACTATTTATGACTGTGAATCTGACCAAGAGAGGCAAGGAAAGCAGCCAGGGAAGAAGAGCACCAATGTTGAAGATGGCCCAAGATGCAATTTGTAATTTGCAGATAATGATTCTTCTCTGCATTGATGACTACAATCACAAGATGGGTGGTCATCAGCAAAAAACATTTCTGTCCGGGCAGAATGACTGCATCAGAGTGGACGTGCTCCGTCTCATTAGTCAGAGACACCCTGGTGGCAGATGACTCCGCACCTGGTGCCAATACCACACATCGCATTGCATATCGCCCGCCGATCGCAGGTTCGCGATTTCTTCACGCTCTGTTGGTATCCTATTGTCAGTGAACACTGTGGTATTGTGGCCAACTGTGGCCATATGTCGGAATGGGTACATTGGAAACATCAGAAAAATGCAAATCGGTCCGGAAGTAACAAGAATACCTCCCAGACAATCCTGTTGGCTTCACCAGTGCTTCTAAGTACTTCCAGATGCTTCCAGGCCCCCCTGGAGCTTTGCAAAGTGCTCTCAGACTCTGCAAGAGCATTCTCAGGTGTTTCTGAAAGCACCTGCAGTTATGGAGGTGCATTCAGGATGCTATCAGATTTGAATATTAGGATAGTCAAATGTTGAAGCAGCTGAGAGCACTGCGCAGATCTGCGGGAGACTTGGTGCTGTATTCTCAAAGCAGTGGTTCTTAGGGTTCCATAAGCACAAGGCATTTCGTCTATCATATTCCTCTTTGTTACAGTCACAAGATTCGCTACCTCATAATATGGCATACATTATTTAACTATCTCTATATATATACATAAGGTCGATCTGGCCGCAGATGGTAGTCAAGCATAATCGGAGGAGCACCTGGAGACTCCCATTGAGAGCACCAGGAGATTCACCACTTGGAGGCCGTTGTGGTGATACCACAGAGCTAGATGGCTGTGAGCACACCATCAACATTGCGCCACACCTCGTGCGACATCCAAACCGAATTCGTGACACAGAACATTTCTAGCTCGTGGCCCCTATGAAGAAGGTGAGCAGATATGATACTTCCCAGCGATGAGGATCCACGCAATTGGGTGGATCCAGATGAGATGAAAATGAGATGATGTCAATCTACCCCGGGGTGTCGCGAATATGTACTCCCCGTTGCTCAGTCCACCTCCGTTGACCCTGTATCTCTGTACACCCGCCATCGCTCATCAATGATGTCCTTGGAGGCCGTGTTCGATTGTGTTGTGAGATGCACTTGGAGGCCAGGATCAAGTGAACTCAGAGATGCACTTGGAGGCCGTGATAGCGCTAGTCTGGAGATGCACTGGGAGGGCTTGATCCAGCAAGGGTGGAGATGAAATTGGAGACCGAGATTGAGTGAACTCAGAGATGCACTGGGAGGCTAAGATTGGGCGAGTTTGGAGATGCACTTGCAGGCTATGATTGAGTGAGATTGGATGAGTACTTGGAAGCGGTCGATTTGGAGGGAGGTGCAACCTCAGCTGAGACTCTATTCATTGGTTAACTTGTAATTGTGGGAATGTAGAGAGTTGAGTACAACAACATCCGCCGAGAGATGGTAAACTGGCTGGGAGCGGCAGACTGGATGGGAGCAGGAGACTGTTGAGCTTGGGATGATGCTGTACTTGATGTATGCTGTACTCGGTATTAAGTCATGATCATGGCATGGAGAGATAGAGAGGGATAACTTAACTTCGTGTTCTTAGGTGAAGGTAGAGTTGAGCACAAGAAAGTGACAGATCAGAGGAGATGGGGAAAATCATCTTAAGAAACAGGGACTGAAGGGAATTTCGTGTGCAAGTCAGTTTACCATCCCTGATACGGCCGGTACAACTTCTGATCTGCTGAGTAATAACACCAATTCGAGCTCTTTTAAACCCAATCAGGCAAATTGAACCCCTGATTTCTCAGGTTCGCTCGTATCCTCCATATGGTTCTATTCTTTCTCCCCCATCTCTCTCGTTCTCGTCCACAACTTTACCATCATTGCAAGAACACAATGTTAAGTCATCCCTCACTAACTCTCCACGCCATCATTGTCAGTGTTAGCTACGGTTCCGGACCGTCACCTTGGGTCCGGGTCCATATCCAAACTGAACCGTTGCCAAATGGGCGGTCCGGGTCGTCAATACACCCGAACTGCCCACTGGGGTACGGTTCCATGGTAAACTCCCAACCTGTCTGAATCGGGCGGGTTGTAAGCGGGTCGCCCAGCTGGTCCATCTATCGATTCATCTAAGGCTCTTGTATTTGCCGTGTGTTATTAGTATCTTATCAGAATCGCGTTTTCAGCAACCAACAATGTGCTTTTGATAGTTGAGCTGTTTGCAATATCAATTAATTTGGTATCTGTGTTTCACCTTCGATAGATGGCATATTTGCCTAGCAAGGGGGTTAATAATATAGGTATGCATGCGAAAATCCGCCCGATGCCTTGATTAAGAAATATGCAGGTCCTAAAACTGTTGACCCTCCGTTGACGCTCATTTTCAGGATGCCGCAGGGAGCATGTCGCTGTTGTTTTTGCCAGTAAAGGTTACCAATATCTCAAAAATGGATATCTGTAACCAATCGGAACATAACCTACCCAAGATGCAAAGCCAAAAATCGTTGATGCTCTGTTGACGCTCATGCTAAGAATGGGGCGGTGACCGTGTTGCTATCTCTTTTGCCAATAAAAGCTGCCAATACGTGCGTTATGCATAAAAATGCCCCAGTCACTCGTGATTTACCGTACTTACAAGACCACAAATCGTTGACGCTCCATTGACGCTCATGCTAAGAATTTGGGAGTGACCGTGTCGCTATCCCATTTACCAATAAAAGCTGCCAATACGTCTGTTATGCATAAAAACTACCCAGTCACTCGTGAATCACCGTACTTACAAGACTACAAATCGTTCACGCTCCCTTGACGCTCATGCTAAGAATGGGGCAGTGACCGTGTTGCTATCTCTTTTGCCAATAAAAGCTGCTAATACGTCCGTTATGCCTAAAAACGACCAAGTCACTGGTGAATTACCGTACTTAGAAGACCATCAATCATTGAGGCTCCGTTGACGCTCATTTTAATGTATTCTCCATTCAACATCAGCTGCCCTCGATAATTGTTTTCATCCTGATTTGACTGTATTGGTTGTCTTTCTACATGATTGAGACTCGACCCTGTGGCAAAGCCGAGCGGGATAATAATCTTTCACTGTTCACTCTCACACGACTAAAAATGATGTATCATGCCAAAAGATTCATTGTGCCCGCTATACATCTATTTATGAACCGATATTTACACACAATGTCTTAACATTCGCCCATAATATATCTCTAACTGAACCTCTCGGTCAAGCTAAATAAAGCTGGTGAACCATTGACGCATTCTGTCCTACTTTTTCTTCCCTCCTTTATTTCTCCGCGTTTCAACTGCATTGACCATCACCAACACCTTTTCAGCCTGTGTCTTTGACTTCCGTGTTGGCCGAACCAATCCGGGCACATTCGGCGCGGCGCTCACATCCTGCTGCTCTGGGCATTCCGGATTCTCAATGCCAGTGTTCGGTTCTATATCGAATTCATCGTCGGCTGCGCAATCGTCTTTGCTGTCATTTGGATTATCCAAGTAGCCATTTTAGTTTACCTAATCATCGGTGTCCGAAATGCCTTCAGGTGCACTGTCCTCGTCGCTTTCGACTGGACACAGGTTGATTCTCCGGATTTGGCGGACATTCATGATTTGAGTTCGTCCTCCAGGGAGGTCCTTTGCAGACACTGCTGGTGGCAAAGGTGATCTTTCTGACAATTTGAATGCAGCCGCACCATCATGTTGAAAGAGTGACCAGGATGCTTTTACAATGTCTTCCGTGTCCGAAATGTATCCTACGGCGGTCATCTCCTTATTTAGAGCGCGAGATTCCTTCTGGGTAGCACATAGGTTATGGCTGGCCTGCCACATCTACAAAAAGTCGTGAACCTTGGCCATTGTGTGCAATTTCCTTTCCTCCCCCTCTTTCTTCATTTCCGAGTCGTTTTCTGTGTAGGTAGTAACCAATTCTGGGTCAGTGCCTGCCAAAATCTCATTATTGGCTCGAGTGAACTGCCTGACAACGACTTCTTCGCGAAGGGTCTCGCATGTGTTTTTGACTGCCTCCAGCCAATAACATCTCGGCCAAGGGAAAAACCGGCCTCCACTCCGACACGATGTGGTATGATAGAGAATATGTCACACACCAGGTTAGAGAGATCGGCGTACTTTGAGTGCGTTTCCTCCTGTTCACGCCACCAATCGGTTATGTCCGCTAACCAAAATGTACTGCTAATCTCCGTTGGGTCAGAGTGGTACCCACTGAGACGTGGATTAATTTGTCCCCAGTTCTTCGGTGCTTCAGGCGGCGACTTCAAATAGAGCCTGGTGGCGGTCAATAATCGGGCTGCGCGATCGCTTTGTCAGGGTGTCATCTCAGCTACATTGTTAGGCGTTAAGTATTCCTCATCATCGCTGGACAAATCATATGGATCAAAGGATGATTGATAGGACCCTGAAGCCGTTGCAGAGGGGACGAGATTGGTGCTCGGTATCGTTTCGAGTTCATTGACGGGCACACGTCGATGTTTGGCACAGTATTCATTCTCCACATACTTCAGAAAGGCCTCGTGGTATTGTGTAGTGTAGGATGTCTCGCCCTCAGGATTAACATCCATTCCCTTGTCCCACTTTCAAAACGATCGCAACTTCCGGAGAGGATCCAGGATGAGTGTGGAAATCCGAAGCATGCCTGTCGTTGGAGTCACTTCAGCGTAGTATTTGGAAAGCTTCTGTTGAGCTAACTTCACTGTGAAGAACAAGTCTTCCTTCCATGGAGTCTTCTTCGTAGCCAAAGCTCGCATCACGCCATCCACGTGATCGAACATGTCATTGGACACTGTGATAACGTGATGCAATGTGACTGTATGCCTCTTCGACATCCAAAGGGTCCAATATCGAAATGGCCTCAATACTTCCATGACATACTTCACAATCGTCCATTCATCCTGGGTTGTGAATATTGGCCGGTATTCAGCATATTTTGGGTTTTGAAGCCACTCAGGTGTGAATTCTCGTAATCGGTAGGCGCGCTCGAGCGACTCCAGAGGAGAGTTCCAATGTGTCTTCACATCCATAATCCGAAGTCCTGCAATACGGACTGTGGCTTTTTGACAGTCAATGAACTCGTTTCGGTGACCAGGTGTCTGCGTATTCAATACAGCAAGCATTATCTGCCATATGAAGGTCAGTTTCAGGACTTTCAAAATCTCATGAAATACGTACTTTCTCAATTATCTTTGCTAAACCTGGTCTCATGGCCGACACCTTGTTGATTCTAGCATTGCCCTCTTTTTGAAGTCTTTGACCCTTCCCAATGTCTATGCTTTCATTCTCTCCAAATTGCTGATCGCGCTCATGGGTTTCCCAAGACTTGGTGCTGCCTTTTACACCTAGACTCCTCATGAATGCACCTCAAGCCAGCTGTATGACGTGCGCCATGCATGGTATGTGGTTCCTCAATGCCGGCCACTCGATTCCGGAGGCCTCAAGTTTTGATTGCAGCTCGCTTGTCATTGAGTAGTTTGAGGAAGCATTATCAGTTGTAATACCAAGCAAACGGCCGTCGGTAAGCTCGAAACGATCAAGCACATCCTTTAAATATACAGCTAGCCATGCTCCAGTCTGTTGGCCGTTGACCTATCATCTTTAATTAGCTTTCGAAACGGGAACAGAACAGGTGATAAAACTCAGTGAAAGGGAGTTGAACTTCATGCAATGCCCAATTTCGATCCATATAGTAAGCAATGACCCACATTATGGCTAGTTTGTTCGTTGAAGTCCATCCGTCCAAAGCTAAACTAACTTTATTTTGTAATGGCAATAGCTTCTTAATTGCATCCACAGTCACTGCATATACCCTCTGGCAAATGTTATGAAGGGTCGTAGCGGACGGTAGGACTAGGTCGTCGCGTAATGCCTTATTTAACCGTCGTAGCTCGAGATTTGATATTGCGTTCCATGGATTATTTGCCGAAACAAATCCTAACATGAGGTAGCGATTCCACGTGTCTTGGTGAAATTCGGAATTTTCAAAGTCCTTATCTGCCAGTTTGGAACGTTTTGTCTGTCATTTCGATTAGTATGGATTTGACTGAATATCAAATCGGATTTTCCTCGGCAAACTTACTATTGTGATACCTCGACTTCCTTGCCTCTTCAGAATGGCCAAAGCTGTTTCATCCACCGTCGAAATAATGAATTCAGTGACTTCTGACTCTGTTAATTCGTTGAACTTTTCGATGTGAGCATTTGCCAGCAAGTGATTCCCCATTGAGCTCGTCCCATGTTCTGATGGATGGCGAAGAACTTGATGACAAACGATACAGATGATGCCAGGGCTGCCGGTCTCCTCAATTCCGCAATGAAAATAGAATCGCCACGATGGCGCATGTCTAGAATTGTTCCAAGCAACAGGCTGCTTCGAGCCTTCATTCATTGAAGCCCACCAATCATCGAAGATGATTTGCATTGTAAGGTCGCTGAAATTGCGAATAAAGACAGGTTCATTTTTGGAAGAGATCATAACCTCGAGCAATCAGGTGTTCAAAGATTTTGTATCGGACATGGCGGTAGAGATTAGGATGCTGGGTATTATGACTTGAGAGACTGCCGAAAATAACGATACACTAAAGCCGACTGCGGGTTCTTAAATATTGACTTTACAGCTACAAGGAAAATAATCAGATCTGTAAGACATTGCATGCATATTTGTGAACTTAAATACAAGGACAGATTGCAACGACTGACCGCGTCAAACTTCATTTAGGAACGGCATAATCCCGTTTACTGCTGTGTAGCATTCGGAGCCTTGACGCAACGTGGGCGCTGAATTGTAGGAGGTGGACGCGATATCGTCACTTCCATTTTTGCCATTAAAGGCTGTCGATAGAATCATTGTGGTTTATCAGCATTCCATTCCGGTTAGATTATCTAAGATGCCAGCAAACACATCGTTGCCGCTCCGTTGACGCTCATTGTGGGACATGGTTCCGATCTTGTCGTAAGCATATTTGCCTAGAAAAGCCGCTAATAGTACGATTGTAGATCATTGGGGTCGCATAGCCCCTTGATTTTCCAGGATGGAAGGCCTAAAATCGTTGACACTCCGTTGACGCTCATGGTTAGGGCATAGTGACCATGTCGTCGAAAGTATTGTTGCCTAGAAAGACGGCCGATAGTTCGATTATGTGTTAATGTCGCCGCACAGCCCTTGGAAATTCCCAGATGCATGGCCAAAAGTTGTTGACACTTCGTTGACGCTCATTTTTAGGGCATAGTGACCACGTCGTTGAAAGCATTTTTGCCTAGAAAGACGGCCGATAGTTTGATTATGTGTTAATGTCGCCGCACTGCCCTGGGATTTTCCCATCTGCGTGGCCAAAAGTTGTTGACGCTCCGTTGACACTCATTTTTAGGGAATAATGACCATGTCGTCGAACGCATTTTTGCCTAGAAAGACGGCCGATAGTTCGATTATGTGTTAATGTTACTGCACTGCCCTCCGATTGTCCAAGATGCATGGCCAAAAGTCATTGACACTCCGTTGAGGCTCATTCTTAGGACATAGTGGCGATGTCGTAGTAACCGTTTTTGCCTAGAATGGCAGCCGATAATCTGACTATGGGTCAATGTCGCTGCACAGCCCTGGGATATTACATGATAAAAGGCGAAAACTCGTTGACGCTCTGTTGACGCTCATTTTTAGGACATAGTAGCGATGTTGTTGGAAGCGGTTTTGCCTAGAAAGGTGGCTGATAGCGCGATTATGGGGTAACGTAGCCGCACAGCTCATGCATTGTCCAAGATGCATGGCCAAAAGTCATTGACGCTCTGTTGACGCTCATTTTTAAAACACAGTAGAAGTACTGCTACCACTATTGTTCCATAGAAAGGCGGCCGATAGTTTGATTATGACATACTGTCACCGCGCAGCCTACTGGATGTTTCATGTCGCAATGCAAAAAATTGTTGACGCTCCGTTGACGCTCATTTTTAGGATGTGGCAACGTGCGTCTCATTCACCTTTTTTGCAATAACGCCGACCTCTACATCCGTTTTGGAAGAATGTCACAATGCAGCCCATTGATTGCTGAATGTGTAAGACTCAAAATCGTAGACACTCTGTTGACGCTCACATTAATCACATCGGATCAGCCTTTGTACAATCAATAATTGTATGCAACGAATCATATACTCAGTATTGACCTCCAGTATTGTGTTTGTAAGTATTATCATTTGCATCCAGGAGTTTTGTTACCTCTCAACTTCTGATAAACTGCTATCTACGCTATCTGAGTAAGAAATGAGGTGGCCCTATCACATTCCCGCGCTTTTGGCTGGCAATTGACGGCTTGTGGATCATGTCACTAGTTTTGGGTAAATATAGCTTGACTTCCTCACCATTCCTTATCCAGCTCCTTCTCCTCGATTTCCATGACGTACCACAAGCAATTTAAAGTATCTCAACCATTTGCACCAGGTCTGTGCGGAGAGTTATGCAGTTGGATACATGGATGAATTTAGCATGACGGTTGTCGTTCAAATCGATTCGTCATGCGCACTAACCGCTCTTTCTAAGACACATATGACATCACTCACTTAAATTTTGTTAGCACATTTCATCACTAATATTGCTTTTGCATTGTCACTTAACAGTCACTTGCAGAAAGAAACCGCACATTTTGGCCGTCTTACAGTGCGATTTGGATTTCAGAACATTCACATGGTGCGTTCGACCCTTGCACATGCACAGACTAATTATCATGTCTCACAATGCTGTCACTGAAATCAACAACAAGCTGACACGTAGCAAAATTGGTAAACAACTTGCTTTTCACCGCGATCGGACGTCAAAAATTACAGTGTGCATATCCATTCTTGCGCAGACACATGAGCCGTCACCATCTCTTCGTCGGAATCTGATATCTATATGGTAATTGGCTGGAGGCTCTATGCAGGGGTAGAAGATTACTGGATCAACTGGCTTTGCTTTCAGCAACATTGACGAATCGGGCTCCGCAGCTGGTTCACTGCTAGGTATGCTCGAATTTGACAGCGGCTTCACTAAACCTAGCCTGATATGACTACTTCCTGGTCGAGAAGTCCCTTCCGGCCTTAGCGATATTCCGGGGACAATGTCAACACTCTCCATTACCTCTCCAAATGTTGTGGGTGGAGGTGCCGGAGTGTCATCATGCATTTGAAGCTGAGCGACTGCCGGAACCTTCAATTCGAATGTGCCATACTCCTGATCTCGTTCTCGGAAGTAGTCGGCTGCATCCTGCTAACCCGGTTGATTCAATTCGTCGAGCTTCATCTGCTTCTGCCGAAACCTCTCCGTGCGCTGCTGTACTGTTTTGATGATTGTGCCCATCACCCAGCTGGGTTCGTCATCTTCGCTCAGCTCGCCCTGCTCAGTCTCTTCATCATCCTCATCTTCCCCATCCTTCCCATCGTCGGAACTTGCAAGATCACTCAGACTGTCTCCGATAGCAACCAGCATCTCCTCAAATGTTTCTTTGGGCTCTCTGTATGTCAATCCCGCGATTTCAGCATGCTTCATATGGTCCTGCTCTTGCTGAACCGCTGCCTCTGCGTCTTCAACTCGCTTTTTTGCCCCAGCGGTCTCTCTCTCAACATAATCCTCAATCTATTTCTCTTTCTCTTCAGAGCTTAAGAAATGCGTTTCTTGTCGTTTCTCCGCCGCAAGCTTCTTTTTGGATCTCAAGCTGCCCAATGCCCCAAGTGCTCGGACTCTCTCTGCTTCCAAGCCGCTCTTGCCTTCATTCGCATGATGATGTCGTTGGGTTGACCGCTGTGTTGATTTGCCGTATCTGCCAGCCGGAAGTGGCGAAAAGTTCTTTTTTGGAGCGTTGACCATTATAATTCGTGTTGACTGTTATTGGGAGAGATGTTGGATGTTGGATGTTGCAAGTTGTGGACAATATGGAGGCAAGCTGCGTCTTTTATGTCAAGGTTAGTACGTTTACTCATCTTGAACAAAGCAAAATCTCCCTCTTGACTGTCAATACACCAGGAATAGTGACGCTAACCGTACAACATGACATGATTGTTAGCGTCATTTTCATGCAATATCCCGGGGATTATTTGAGACAAACATCAGCAGACGTCCTGTCCCTCCAACAACGTCATATTAGTATATAGCGATTAGGCGATTCCGCCGGTCGTACACCGCAGTTTATCCCTGTTACCAAACAAACAACATCAGACCGACTTATTGCCAATTGAGGGGCGGTGGGAAACCCCTGCAACTTGCAGCCATACTCAGCAGGATTCATCATGAGCATAACAATCATGTTGGCTGCTACTTATTCCATTCTGACAGGAAGCTAACTATATAGTCCGCAGGGCTTCCCACTTCCTCTCGTGATTATCTTCCTGTCCTATTGCTCACCAGCACATCATGGATCCACAACCACCTCAGCCAGGTGAGAGCGGACCGAATACCGGCTGATTGGCAGGCGCTACAACAAATACGGACATTCCTGGCACACAACTAGAGCGCAGACACAAGTTAGTTCAGCGCAATGCTGCCAATGCAGTCACCAAACATATGACCGAGGATGCAAATTTAAACATAGTCCACAAGACTGGAAGCAGGAAAAATAAGAAGTAGCACGCGGTGGGATGTGAGTGTATCCATATCGAGGCAATCGGCGGTCAATTAACTGTATAACGTACACCGGGTGTCTGTTGAGAGCTACTTAACGAATTGATCACTGCCCGTAACGGGAAACCTCCATGGTCGACAAAGGCATTCGTCCGCACAGTCCGCGAAATCGAACATCATGATGTTATCAGCTCGGGGATTTTTGAAGATGAATTTCCTGATAAGCATCCCCGTGAGTGGACGAAGCAGGCATTAATCACCTTGGAGGAGGCTACAGAAGCGTATATGGTAGACGTAACAGCCAAATTTCATTGTTAGAAGCAGCAACTAATGTCTTGTAGGTTTTCAACACGTCTCCAACTATGGCAAGGCAAGGAGGTCGGGTACAGCTGGAACAGTCCGACATGCGCCTGACGTTGAGTATGGCCAAAATGGCCAAAGAAGGCATTTCGCGCGCCGCGATCGAGGAAACGAAATACCCTATTCAGAAACCACCTGCCGAGGCCCGAGAAGAGAAGAAACAGGGTGTTGAGTTTCCTGGGCACACAAAGGTGAAGGCTGCGATACAACGACACCCAGCAATGCTCTGTCAAAACCAAACGGCCGGCTGCCTTCCTTGCCAAAATGGCACCGCAAAGAACCCGCAGACACACTGGAGACGCAATCGAACAGGTGCACCTCCACCCGACTGACGCAGAGAGCGGACTCCAGAGCCGACTCCACAAATGCCCGGCACGCCACCGACCCCAACCGGTAACACTTCCGGAGTTCAACCTTCTCAAATCAACAATTTGCCAGCCGGATATGCGTATTCGAATTCAACTCCTCCCTGTGCGGAATTTTTCGATGATGAGGAAACCGAGCACGATATCGATTTTGATCCAGATATGCTGCCAGATGAAGGTTAGTACACTCTCTGTGGTGTGGTAATGCAGCTAACAATCATGTTGAAGACAAGAGCAGCGAATTGAGCGATCATGCACCTGATGACGAGCATTGAGCTAAAGACACGGGAATTTGGAGATTATTATCAAATATATTTATGTATTATTAAAGAACAACGTAGTGATCAAGAAGAAAGTAAATAAAAACGCCAGAAAGGCAGCCAAAATAATGTGAATGATGCACTGTGCCAAATTGAATGATTGCATGTTGCGGATACAGCCATGGCAAAATGAGCATCAACCGAGCGTCAACGATTTTTGGTCATGCGTTCTGGGAAATCACACCTCCGATAGGTTGTAGTCAGTCATAGAGGAATTCTTGGTTGCCTTTATAGGCAAAACAAAGTGCAATACCCTCCCTGCCCCATCATGAAAATGAGTGTCAACAGAGCGTCAACGATTTTTGGTCATGCTTCCTGGGATATCACACCTCCGACAGGTTGTAGTTAGTCATAGAGGAATTATTGGCTGCCTTTATAGGCAAAACAGATTGCAAGACCAAATATCGTTGACGCTCTGTTGACGCTCTGTTGACGCTCTGTTGACGCTCTGTTGACGCTCAATTTCAGGATGTGGTTGGGCGCGTGAGTATGCTTGGTTTGAACATCAAGGCGGCTAATACGTAGAAAATGAAGCGTGAAGTACCAATGTCAATATTTTACTATTTACAGTGGCATATCTGAATGCGTCCATAAATGTGAAACCCGAAACGCAGAACCATAGATTGGAACCGACAGGTCTAGCCAAACCCGGGGAAACCCGCGGGTTGACTGGTACGGGTCTGGGTTTGGCCCGCCAAGATTCAGTGGGTCGGGTTTTTGGATGGGTCTGGAACCGAACCGACCCGTTTTTGAAGTCCTAACACGGTCCACTTGCAGGTTACCCGGACCCGTTGCTAACACTAATCATCATTAGTTAACACCGAGTGCAGCATACCCCCAGTGCAGGATACCCCAAGAACAACCTACACGTAGGATTGTCTGTCATCCATTCATTCTCTCGATTTCGAGATGACGCCCGAATGTGGCGTCAGCTTTTGGCGTACCTCTCCACAGATCGACTGCCACTGGCTAGTTCTCGATGAGAGTTTCAAAGGTAAAGTCACTTCGTTACATTCCCACGGTTTCGAGTTAACTAACCAATGAATAGAGTCTCAGCACCAGGCGCGCCTCCCATCGACCACCTCCCGATCGACCGCCTCCCGATCGACCACCTCCAAGTACTCCTCAATTCTCCCTCGATCATAGCCTGCTGCAAGTGCACCTCTAAACTCGCTCGATCACAGCACGGAGTGCATCTCTGGGTCCACTTGATCTCGGCGTCTAAGTGCAGAAAGAAACTCGCTCAATCATAGCCTCCCAGTGCATCTCTAAGATCAGTCAATCTCGGTTTCCAATTGAATCACCAAACTCGCACAATCACGGCCTCGGAGTGTGTCTTTGAGTTCACTCAATCGTCATCTTCAGGCGCACCTTGGATTGGTCTCACTCACTGCATGCTGCCAGTCCAGATCCACCGTGTGTAGATAGGTAGCTACATAGATACATAGATCCATAGATGAGAATACAAACTGAACGCATTAGTTTTGAAAATCGTTGAACAATAAGTAGTAGCTATGATTTCCAGGCACACTAGCAACATTCCCAAAGAAGATGTTTTTCCCAGACTGCTCTACAGTAATCCAACGGTCTCCCAGGCACACCTGACCACCACTATATCAGTCCGGTGAACTCGGACCTGGCGCCTGGGCAACGGGAAGAGTATAATTCTCTGTCAGAGCTGTCAGAGCCATCCGGAACACACGAGTGTTTCTGACGGAAACTAGGGTAGTTGCAGATGGTGTAGATATAGCAGATCAGATGCGCAGCTACTATGATACGCAGCTCGCCTCCTTTCGCACATGGTGCCCTATGCTGTTCTGGAGATATGATTCCATGGTCACATATGCCTGATTCGTCTCCAACAATATGTCTCACCGTTGTAACACCATCACACTTTAGGGATTTCTCCTGCAGTATGCCTGGGGGTTGATCCTAGTTGGGTTTGGACCAATATCTACCTTACAGATTATAAGGTCCCCTAGGGACAAATCCCCCCAGGTAAATGTTAAGAAGGGTACTTCTTTATCTCTAGATCTAAGCTGTGACTTTGGCCACCTTCCTGTCCATCTTGAGGAGGGAAAGCGATTGGCGTGTTGGCTTTGATGCTGGTAGCAGAGAAACAGTCCACAAAAGCTACCAAATCTTAACCAAAAACCTACTGGGCATGCACCTAATGTGACTGCCCACTGTGTCTCAATGATGAAATGAATTGATTTGTTGAGTTCCATCAGCTATAATGGAGTGGGGTGCGTTGTGGTGCAGAGAGATGGGGTGAGGTGGTAGCTGGTGGGGGTAGATTTGAAGGGGCAGTAGGGTTCACAAAGCTACACTTGATGTAATATTCAATTTATTTGAATAGAAAGTTTTATTCGCAACTAGAGAAGACTCAATTAAAAGCAGCGAGTATAGCAATCTTGTTCGGGTGTGGTCGTGATAGTTGTGTGGACGGACTGTATAGACTGGGAATCAGTTATGAACCAAGGGATACCATAGGTTTTCAATCCCAAAGATTGTCAATTCTGTCTCTGAATGCATTATTTCTTGTATCTCCTTGGTAATAAACTAAATTTGGTTGTTCGAATATTTGTCCACTCAATTAACACTTACACTTTATGGATTCCAAATTACACTATATATATTCCAGCGGAGCTCAATATTGGACCTAATGAGGATCAATATAGGATGCAAGCAAGTGTGCCCATGATATTCCAACCCTGGAAGGAATCTCAGAACCACTAATGGTGAAGCCTGCTGCTGCTGGTGGGACCACAAGGCCAATATCGACCCATATAATTTCATCATGTTGTGGTAAAGTAACTGAGCCAGAATGCAGATGTTACGGGGGTTCTTAGTTCCAATAATCAATACAATATTTATTGAACTAAGTACGGCCGCCTATCTAAATATCTCTTTCTCTCCTCGTCTTATTCTAAGACTCAACATCTCGTTCCTGTACAACGAGAACTTCCGTTCTGAACCTATACCACAACCCGTCTCCTCGGTAGACAAAAATCAAGCTTCCTCGTCGAACAACAGGTCCTCGGAAAACTCCTCAAATGGTAGCAAGCCGGTGTTCAGATATCGCAACACCAGGTAATCGATATTCTCGAGTTCGGCGAAACGAAAAACCACCAGGTAAGTGTGGGTTAAATTGTGCTCGCTCAAACTGAACAGAAGATTGCCGAATAACTCTACAACACTCTGAAGTGCGTATTCGGATTGAGTGAGTTTGCATCCAGACATACAAGGGATGATCGCGTAAATTGATTAAAGATGAAATACTGGCGACTATTTCCTTTGGTAGATAAATAGATAGAATTCTTAATAATATTTTCAGATCGTCTTCGGTGTTCTGAAAGCTAAATTGTTCACTGATATCCTCCAATTCCTTCGACCATTGCTGGCTCTTTATAGCCTGTGCTTCCTCTTATCGATGATAGCGTCATCTCGGCCACGCTCTCTTAGCGCCCAGAAATAACTCGCCGCAACACCCTCAGGTAATTGCGCTCATGCAGCGTGGTTTAAAAGCGATACGCTCCTGATAACAATCAGGCCATCAGTTGCTTGATATCACCTCAGACATCCTTGTATCGTACGAGTCGGTAGTTGGAACATCTATCGCCCGAACGATAATGCTTGCGCCTTTTAATCCCTCATAAGCATGAGTTATTATTTGCGTCATAGATTTAGTCGGCGACCAACCGATACTATGCCAACGTTGATTAACGACGCGTAAGCTAGTATCCGATACGAGTTTACATTGCGATTCAGACCACCAGAGTCAACTTAGTGGTGTTCGCTCTAGGACCATTGCCTACGTCATTATTCCCTCAGTTACGTCAAGCTTTGGTTGAGACTTTTTATCTCCAGACCGGAGCGTGCCTCTCCGAAATCCCATCCCGCTTTCGGGAGGGGAGAAGAGTTCTCTTACTTGCTTGACCAACTGCCGTGTGAGATTTACCCCACGTGTCTGGTATAGTATCCGGGTGTGAACGAAGTCCTTCTCCCTTCGCGCGACCAACATGTACTCCCCGCTTAGAGCATGTTGCTGACCACTTGAATGTTCACATGCATAGGTTTGTTCACATCGTGGATATGTATGCATCTCGTATACTGATTCAAGTAACTTTATCGCTGTTAAGAGACAACCCCTAACATCACCCCCTTCTCTAAGACCGTTGACCCCGACGGTTCTCCTAATAAAACAATAACAATAACAATTCGTAAAAACAATAACAATTCGTAAAAACAAAAACAATTCGTAAAAACAAAAACAATTCGTAAAAACAAAAACAAATATTCCACCTACGATCTCCATATCTATTGTTTTTCTTTTTCTGAAATCTTCTGACTCTCTCTATCCCCGGATTCTTTTTATAATAGTTTTTTTAATAACCCCATATTATGTTCTGCAACATTTTCATATGTTTCCCACGTATTTTCTTCCTGTGTAAAATCCTTCCACTTAACCAAAAACACGTGTTGCCTAACATTCCCGTCCGATGGTCTGCACGCTATTATTGATTCCATTACCCAGTCTTCACCGTCGGCTTCGACCTCAACCACCTGTTTCTTCGGGTCGGTCCCCTTATATTGTTCCAGTAAGTCGATGTTGAAAACTGGGTGAATTTTCCATGAGTCGGGTAGGCCGAGCTTGCAATACCTCTGGTTATTCCCCACCGATAGAACCTCAAATGGCCCGAACATCTTATCTTCCAATTTCCTGCACCGATGGTTTGCCCGTATGTTCCGGCCGTTTAGCATTACCAATTCTCCTTTTTCGAATGGTTTGAATGATTTCCTTTTCTTATTATAATTCCTCTTCATTAACTCCGTGGCTTCAGATAGTCTTTCCCTAAGTTTCGTGTGGATGCTGGTCATGTAATGCCCATACACTTCCGATGCTGGATTTCTGAATTGAATCTCCGTTGGCCACGATGTTCGGGGTTCGAAGCCGTAGTTTGCATAAAAGGGAGAAATCTTCGTCGACGAATGCTTGGAATTGTTATAGGCGTATTCTGCCATTGCTAACATTGAGGCCCAATCGTTTTGTTCGTAGTTGCAATAGGATCGTAAGTAGGCTTCGATTACTTGGTTGATGCGCTCGGTTTGTCCCTCAGTCTGGGGATGATCGGCCGTAGACATACTGCGTTTAATTCCCAAATAACTATACAGATCCGTACAGAAGCTACCCGTAAACGTTGAATCTCTGTCGGATACCACATCTTCGGGACAGCCATGATACTTCCACACATTTTCCAGGTAAGCTTTAGCTACCGTTGGTGAGTCCTTTTTCTTGATTGGAATGAAGTGAGCCATTTTAGTAAAGCGGTCGCCTACTACTAAAATCATTGTTGCTCCTTCGGACACTGGCAAGTCGGTAACAAAATCAGTGGAGATGTGCGTCCATGGTTTGCAGGCCAATTCCAACGGGTGTAAAAGTCCGTGTTTGGCATGTCTAGGAGCCTTTGTCCTCTGGCAATTATCGCACTCGCTGCAATACTTCCTTACGTCTCTTTCCATATTCGTCCAAAAGAAATTCCTAGACAGAAGTTCCAACATTTGTTCTCTTCCAAAATGTCCTGCTACCTTCGAGTCATGTTCCGATTGACTTACTCGTTGTCGTAATCCCTCTGACACGTAAATCCTATTCTTCCAACATAGTAACTCGTTTACTATCGTGAAGTGCCTATCTACATTTCCTCCCGATGATATCTGTTTGCAGAGGTTTATATATTTCTCGTCTAGCATGGCTTTTTCTTTAATCCTTTCCTTGGCCTCTGGTAGGAGTTGTTCTATATCCATGGCCGAAATTTGGATTACTTCGTATTTATCGCTGACGTCCAGATCCATAGCACCGACCTCCAGACATTGATTTTTATCCAGCAACGTCTGCTGAGTTGCAGAAGTTGTACCCCCTTCTCTAGAGGTGAACTCCGGACACCTAGAAAGAGTATCCGCCTTAACATTGGCAGAACCTTTGCGGTACAATATTTCGAAGTTATATTGCTTAAGGTGTTCAGCCCATCGTGCCTGTCTTCTACTTAACAATATTGCCGATTGAAAATTGGATAGATTCTGATGGTCGGAAAATATTTTGGTCTGATGCTCTGCTCCCTGCAAATAATGCCGATTTTTTGCAAGCGAAAATACTATCGCTAGCATTTCCTTATCGTAGACATCGTAATTAAGCTCAGCCGGAGAGAGTTTTCTTGAGACGAACCTAACTGGATGAATTTTGCCGTCCTTGAATTTCTGGGATAAAATGCCGGCTATTGCAAAATCCGAGGCGTCCGTCTCTAGTAGAGCTGGTCTATCTGGATCGTAATGCTTAAGAATCAGGGTCTTCCCAGACGTAAACAGTATCAAAATCTTAAGGAATGCTGCCTCCTGCGCTTCTCCCCAATTGAATTTAACTTCCTGTCGAAGTAAGTCGGTAATGGGTGAAACTATTCCTGAAAAGTTATGAATAAACCTTCTGTAAAAAATTCCACAATCCTAACAACTGTTGAACTTCCTTTCGGGATGTAGGACGAGGCCAATTAACAATTGCTCTTGCTTTTTCTGGATCCATCTTCAGTCCGGAGCCGCTCACGATAAATCCCAGAAAGGTTGTCTCGGAAGCGTCGAAGATACACTTGTCTATTTCGACACACATTTTATCATCCATGAGGAGTTGAAAGACTTTCGAAACCTGTTCATGGTGTTTCTCGAGGGATACTCTTGTGGCTATTAATATATCATTTATGTAAGCAACCACAACCATTCCGTCGTCCTTTTCAATATGAACGTCGGTTTTTATCACTAGCTCCAATCCCAACAAAGGTCTTAAAATCCTATTGATCTCCCTTTGGAATGTTGCGGGTGCGTTGCAGAGACCAAAAGGCTTGACCATATACTCGTAGAGACCGAACTTCGTACGAAAGGCGGTAAACTTCTCATGGCCTAACGCCATTCGAATCAAATGAAAACCTGACTTAAGGTCAATTTGCGTGATATGTGTAGCTCCTCTAACTCGTGGCGATAATTCCTCCATTATTGGTAACGGAGTTTTATCCTTTTTGGTGTAGTCATTAAGGTGTCGATAATCTATACAAAGTCGTAATCCTCGACCATTAGGTTTTGGTACGGACAATATTGGACTCCCATCCGTACTGCTCGAGGGTCGAATTTTTCCTTCCTTGATCATTGTATCCAGGTATTTGACCAACAACTTTTCTTCTTCTAAGGATAGCTGATAAATAGGGCCCATTCGTAATTTATCTTCTTCTCCCAACAGCTCTATCCGATGGTCGCATCCCTTATTGTCGGGTAATTTCTCCACTTCCTTCAGGTCGAACAGAAGTAGAAACTTATGATAATGTGCTGGTAATCTCTGCGCAATAGACTGACTGCTCATGACTATAGCTCCGATGTGTATGGCTTCATTGTTTAAAGCTATTCTTTTATCTTATGTAATCGAATAATCCGGATGAATCTTTCCATGATTATAGCATTCTTGTGGGCAATGAGGGAAATGCAAATGGCTGGTAGTTGTTCCTCTAGCCATATGCTTTTCTAAATACCAAGCGGGTATTAGAGCATCATAATCTCCAGACATTTTAATAACCTCGAAGGCATGGTTATCGTCGTCAAACGACCGGTGATTACCAAATGATACTCCTAACGGAACCGTGAACAATCCTTCCGTTTTTAATTGGGCTCCGGAAACATCTCCTGCTTTAACTGGTTTAGGCCTTGAAACCACAGGTATTGCGAATGCCTTAGCCACTTCAGGCGAAATAACTAAAGAGGTGCTTCCCAAATCAAGCATGCATCGCAATGGAAAATAATTTCCCTCATAGTCGATGAAAAAGCGATAAATAGGTCTCCTCCCGACTTTAGTGGCTGAAACCTTGTCAATCTTTGGGTGACTAGCTGGTTGATAATACACAAAATCTGTAGACGTATTTCGTTTTTTGGTTGTCCCTAGCAAGGGTTCTGAGGCTTTTCGTTTAGACATCACTATCCTTTCGACAATAGTGTAACCGCAACGGGTTAGTGTAGGAATTGAATATTGTTGTATGTATGTGTGGTATTCGTATTTCCTTACGGGCCAGCCGTTTTGATCTTCCGATCATCCTCAGAGGAAAAGAAACAAAAGAAAAGCCTAACCTATAGCCCACGTTATACCAGTGCAAAAAAAAAAAAAACTTCCATTACTGGCTAATCCGAACTTTCGGGTGAATCCCACCAATTTCCTTCTTCCTGCAAAACCTGCTCTTCTTCAGATTCATCTAAATATTCCTTATCCAAAATATCCGAGGTCCCCGTGCTACTCGAATTTTCGCTAGATTCAGAGCTCTCAGAACTCTCACTTTCTGAATTATCGCTGGATAACTCCAAGCCTGCTATCTTCATCTTCTGATATTCCTTCGCTTGCGGGAAGCTTGCTGTTCCGTTATCCAGTTTAATTGGCCTTTGGCAATCCTTGACCATATGCTTCCCTTTTCGGTCCGAAGGCCAGGCGCATCTCAAACATTCTCCCGCAGCCTTTCTTCGGCTTCTTTCCGAAGATTCTATTCCTTTGGTTTTTGACAAATCAGCACTGGGCCTAAATTTGTCTTTTGTAATCCTTTTGTTGGATCTGTCTTTTTCCTTTCTTTGTTTAGACCTTGAGGATCGGTCTTTCTTGTGCTTTGGTTTTCGGGAACCTTCCTCTAAATAATCGTAATGGGTCCGTTTCGATTTCTCGTACGTTCTAAACGACGCTTTTAAGCCCAGATTTTTCCTAGCGGCTTCCCATTATTCTGCTGTTCTTCCTGCGTTCGTAAGAATGGTGATAATCTCATTATCGGTTTTGCACGTTAAATCGACAACATGCATTTGTTCCAGTATTTTCTGGGGTAACTGTTCTAGAATCAATTTCTTCAAAGCCGCTCCAGAAACCATACCCTTATCGTTCAAGGTCTGTATCTTTGTGAACATGTCACGAATACCTCCTTCATAACGGACCTTTTCGAGTTCTGCAAATGCCTCGTCCTTGGCGTCCTTATCTTCGAACCTTAACTTAAGTGCATTCACGTATCCGGTCATGGACTTAAGGTGAGTGCCATTGAGGGTTCCCTTTACCCACTGGATATGCCAAGAAGCTGCATAACTGTCCATCAATGATCCAATCCAATCGATGGTTCGCTGATCTTTAGGGAACTTTTCTGGTTGGTCCTCTATATAAACTTGGACCAGTACCCACCATGTATCGAAATCTTCCCCTGGTTTTCCGAAAAACCTCTTCGGCTCCTTAATTTCAATGGGTTTGGCGAATTCCAATTCCTTAATGCGCCTCTGACGTCTTGACTGACGTCTTGCTCTATTTCCTTCATGGTCGGAAGGGTCCGGTGGCGGTGGAGGATCTCCTCCGGCTCCGTTGTTCCCTCCTCCTCCGGCTCCATTGTTCCCTGCTCCTCCAGCTGCTTCATCTCCTCCTGCTGCTCCTTCGGCTGCTTCATTACCCATTCCTCCGGCTGCTCCATCGGCTGCTGCATCTCCTGCTGCCTCGCCACCTAACTCAACATTACTTCCGGCTTCTCCCCTAAGCTGAGCATGCCAGGAATATTCGCTTCCTGTATCCCTAAGACTTGATTCCGTTGGAGACTTATCAAAAGCTGGTCGTCTCTGGGGATGCACATATTAAATCCCCGAAGGTCCTGCAATCGCACCAGTTCTTTCAAGGTTGAAAGGTGACGAATGTGAGAATTTGCATTCTTCCAGCGCAGTCGTTAACCCAGTATTTACTTCGGTCATCTGGTTTTTATGTTGTTCCATTTCTTGCGCATGTCGTCTTAATTCCAGCTTCGTAGGAATTTGTTTTAACGATGTAGTAATAGCTGCTGTGGTCTTAACTACTTCGTCCACTCGTTTCGATAACAGGGCTAATCCATTTTGCACCGTATTGGTGGAACCTTTAACAGCTAACAGCTGCAGAGTATTGTCGGATATTCTTTTGCTTTGAGCCTCTAGCTCACTTTTCATTCCTCCGAACATACTTGTGGCTTCCTGTACAATCTGGTCGTCCTGGGACTGTAGAACATGAATTCCTTGGCGGAGTTCCTGAAGCATAGCTTCCTGAAACCTGGCCATAGTGCCGACACCAGAAATCTCGGAATCTATTCGAACCTTCTCTGTCTGAAGGCGGCTTTCCATAATAACAATTCCGTTTCTGACTGAATTGAACTCCTCCTCCAAAACGTCCTTTTCTTTGTTACATGCCTCGATAACATGGACGATTTGTTGAGCGAGTTCCGACAACTGCTCCTGCACTAAGTTTGGCTCGAGCATTTCTACTTCTCCCTAGCCTTCCAACGCTTCCTCGGGTTCCTCCTGTTCCCGTATGAGGAGGTACTCCCTTCGAGCGGCTTCTATCCTTCTTTGGTACTCTAGGCACCATTCTGGGGTTGGCCTTACCGCTGGGGACCGGGGTTTCTCCACTCTCGATCCGCTCGGGGCCAGCGACCTGTTGTTGAACGTTAATCGTCTCCGAGGGGTCGCCATCTCGAATAAGATGACTATAATTTGGCGTAGGTATAATTCTTTCTAATCTGACTGTAACCTCGTCCCTATGTGGGCAACCCTCGATCTGACAATGGTCGATACAGTGTCTCTGTAGGATATAAGAATCCCTCCCGTTTACCTTGCCCAGGTACTTATGACTGTAGCACTCTGATAAAAAGCTACACTTCTGGCAGTATACCGACGGACTTTTTTCCTCGATATTGTATAATTGGCAGCCGATGCAGAAGCAACTGATCCTCTGGCAATGTTTGCTGCAGCGTCTCTGACCCAAATAGACACAACAGAAGTTGTCTTCGCACTTCGGGCACTCCAAACTCATAAATTGAATTGATTCTTGGTTTGTCAATTACAATGAGATGTAACCCTGGTAACCGGGGGTTCCGATAAAAATAAGCTCCTGTTTTGTAAAGCTCGGTATAGAGATTTAACAGCTGCGGCGTCATCCAAGTCGAAGCTGATATCGCAACAATCCTCTTCCAGATAACAGCGTAGAGTACTTAAAATATTATCCTGTTACGGGGGTTCTTAGTCCCAATAATCAATACAATATTTATTGAACTAAGTACGGCCGCCTATCTAAATATCTCTTTCTCTCCTCGTCTTATCCTAAGACTCAACTTCTCGTTCCTGTACAACGAGAACTTCCGTTCTGAACCTATACCACAACCCGTCTCCTCGGTAGACAAAAATCAAGCGTCCTCGTCGAACAACAGTTCCTCGGAAAACTCCTCAAATGGTAGCAAGCCGGTGTTCAGATATCGCAACACCAGGTAATCGATATTCTCGAGTTCGGCGAAACGAAAAACCACCCGGTAAGTCTGGGTTAAATTGTGCTCGCTCAAACTGAACAGAAGTTTGCCGAATGACTCTACAACCCTCTGAAGTGCGTATTCGGATTGAGTGAGTTTGCGTCCAGCCATACAAGGGATGATCGCGTAAATTGATTAAAGATGAAATACTGGCGACTATTTCCTTTGGTACATAAATAGATAGAATTCTTAATAATATTTTAAGATCGTCTTTGGTGTTCTGAAAGCTAACTCGTTCACTGATGTCCTCCAATTCCTTCGACCATCGCTGGCTCTTTATAGCCCGTGCTTCCTGTTATCGATGATAGCGTTATCTCGGCCACGCTCTCTTAGCGCCCGGAAATAACTCGCCGCAACACCCTCGGGTAATTGCGCTCATCCAGCGTGGTTTCAAAGCAATACGCTCCTGATAACAATCAGGCCATCCGTTGCTTGATATCACCTCAGACATTCTTGTATCGTACGAGGCGGTAGTTGGAACATCTATCGCCCGAACGATAATGCTTGCGCCTTTTAATCCCTCATAAGCATGAGTTATTAATTGCGTCATACATTTAGTCGGCGACCAACCGATACTATGCCAACATTGATTAACGACGCGTAAGCTCGTATCCGATACGAGTTTACATTGCGATCCAGACCACCAGAGTCAACTTAGTGGTGTTCGCTCTAGGACCATTGCCTACGTCATTATTCCCTCAGTTACGTCAAGCTTAGGTCGAGACTTTTTATCTCCAGACTGGAACGTGCCTCTCTGAAATCCCATCCCGCTTTCGGGAGGGGAGAAGCGTTCTCTTACTTGCTTGACCAACTGCCGTGTGAGATTACCCCACGTGTCTGGTATAGTATCCGGGTGTGAACGAAGTCCTTCTCCCTTCGCGCAACCAACATGTACTCTCCGCTTAGAGCATGCTGCTGACCACTTGAACGTTCACATGCATAGGTTTGTTCACATCGTGGATATGTATGCATCTCGTATACTGATTCAAGTATCCTTATCGCTGTTAAGAGACAACCCCTAACAGCAGACAATCTGATATCAACACTCCACTACACCTTTTGTGGCATCCAAATAGAATTTGTCCCAAATACATTCACCTGAAAAAGCGGTTTTGCCTGGAGGTGCATAAGATAAGAGTGTGGGCATACTACAGTATAACAGATTCTAAGGAATTGCACAGTTATATGAATCTTTATGAACCCAATATAAGTCTCTGGGACTGAGACGTTGGTAAAAACATATTCTGTTACGTGTAATCCACCTAGTGTTAGCAACGGGTCCAAATTGCCGGTTCGGTTGCGGGACCGGTTCCTTCCAAGACCGGACCGTGGCAACAGGTCTTATCACACGAAAAACCCGGACCATTGGAAATGGGCCGGTTTTACCACCAAAAACTCGTCATTTCAAGTTCACAATTTTGGCTCCAATTAAGTATTTGAGTTCTGATCGTATCACAACACAATCAATACGTAGATTGTGCAGTTCTAGTCGCTCTGCCACCTCCCACTCTCAGATTTGGCATCAGACCAATATTCGTGGTGTCGCGATCGTAAACCCGCGAATTCCCCTTAGAATCGGCCCTTTTTTCACAACCACTCAACGAATATCAGTTGGATCGCAAATCTGAATGCTGGTAGTGAAAGACCTCATAATTCTGCACAATCTATGTACTGATCATGTCACAGTACGATCAGAACTCACATACTTAATTGGAGCCAAAGCTGTAGTAACCATAAATTTGGAACCGCGGTTCGGTTCCAGCCTGGCCAAATACCCCTGGTTCTATGTCCGGGCTGGGTTACAACCCGCCAAGAAAAACGCGGTTCGGGTATTTGGGCGGGTCTGGAACCGAGCAGAACAGAACCGCCGGTCACAACCCGGACCGCTGGCGGGTCACCCGGACCAGTCGCTAACACGAAATCTACCACAGGCTATATGGCCTACCGTAACCTCCCGTAATACCAATAACGTAATTTATGGTGTAACCGCCCGCGACCTAGCAACCGATCACGCAAAAGAGCACGCAAGCGCCCGGAGCAGGGATGCTTAATTACCCCGCACCGAACTCAATTTTCACTTTCTCCCCGCAACAACGTAACCATGGGCAGAGTGAAGTGCAGCGTTGCAACTGACAGAGAGAATGACATTCGCGAAGCCAAACATGCATACCGTTCAGGTCTTGAACCATCCATCCGCTCTGCTGCTTCAACATATGGTATACCATATGGAACCTTGCGAGACCGACTTAGAGGAGCACAGCCAAGGAGTGCAGCACATGAGAAGGAGCAGCTGCTTACTCTGGAACAGGAGAAATCAATTGTTAGGTTTTGTGAGACTCTAGATGACTTGGGACATCCATTGCAAGCG
>Ga0307515_10004262_pt1 | contig 29679 bp, 36 predicted proteins | sample 17_EM_MG_FD_194513 | JGI IMG/M metagenome (GOLD analysis project Ga0307515, IMG submission 194513) | Populus trichocarpa ectomycorrhiza microbial communities from riparian zone in the Pacific Northwest, United States - 17_EM | ecosystem: Host-associated > Plants > Roots > Unclassified | place... | reverse complement strand
CTTATTATGCCGACTTTGTATTCGTGCCATAGTCTTTGGGGGTTACAGTGGGATCTCAAGTTTGCGAGGGCGGTTTCTCTTCCGGGTTTGCTCTTTCTTATTTCCATCTTATCGTATTTTTGTAATTTGCGTTCTAGTTTTCTTAGTAGTCGGAGTGCTTCCTCTGTGAATTCCGGGTGGTTCAATATTTTTAAATTTAGTTTGGGTTCTCCCGTGCTGGTTTTAGGGGCGGTTGCGTTCCTGATCGTCATTGCTATTCCGTCATGGTCTGATACGTCGCAGTTGATGATTTTGTATTCATTGGTAGATTGCCACGTAGTGTCTGAAATATATATTCTGTCTATTCTTGAGAATATGTTTCTTCTGTCGTTTCCAGTCGTTCCTTCCCATGTGAAGCTCCTCGTTTGTGGGTTTGCCTTCCTCCATCTGTCGGTGAGTTCTAGTGCTGCTTTCAGTTTAGTCATTTCTCTCATTACGCCTCTGTCATCGGCGTGTTGCGGGCTCCGGTCCATCTGATCCTCTACAAAGTTCCAGTCCCCTAGGATTATCAATTCCGATTCTCTTAGATCCTTATCCGCTCTTAGTAACCTCCTTAGTTTAGTTAGTGTTTCTTTTTGATGGTTCTTGTCATTCGGCATGTATACATTTACAATGTTGAGGGTTTGTTCCCCGTAGGTTATCTTCAGGGCGCCTATTCTGCCACTTATTATATTCTTAAATTCTGTATTTGTTGGTGCTCCTATGTCGTCGCTTACTAGGAATAGAATCCCACTGCTCGCGGTTGACAGGCCGCTCCCGTAGAATGTTATATATTTGAATCTCTTGTTCAAATCTTCTAGGTCTTCGTTTAATGTATGTGTTTCTTGGAGGGCTAATATCGATATCTGGTTTATGCGCATCCAGTCTATTACCATTTTCATCTTGTCTTTGCCGTCTCTCTGTCAGCCTCTCATATTTAGGGATGCTATCTTGAGTCCAGGTCTCTTCTTTGGCACGTTGTGTCTTATTCTGTGCGGGATTACCTCTGCAGGTTCGTCTTCTTCTGATGACGTAGGTGAGTCTGAATCGGATTCGGACATCTCTTCTTCACTTGAATTTCTCATAGAGTGATCTTTGGGGGCTTCCATTCCCCCGAATTTAAGAGACCCGAAATGGACTGGGTCTGTTTCTGTGTCGCTTTCACGTGAGCCTCCGCCTGGAAAATCGGCGTCATCGGCCTTGCGCGAAACGTGGTTTGGGGTTTCATGTACTTGTGCTGGGTTGGCCAACCCCATGAGGCCACTCCCAGTCTGGGTATTTCCTGGTCGAACACGTGCGCTCCGGACACACATGTAGGGCTCTTCCAGCGCCCCTCCTCCGTCCCTCACCTGTTGCATTAGCGTGTCAGGACGGTCAGAGATCGTTTGTATGTTAATGTTGTAATTCATAGTTGTTTAATCGCCTAACGGCACTGAGTTTGTTGTTTTGCCTTACGGGCTGGGGATTGCACTCGTCGCACGGGCAGATTCTCAATTATCAGTCTAAAGTTTACACATCGTGACCACACGGTACTCTCAGTATCTAATTTTGGCTAACTAGTAGCCGGGTCAGGTTCAGACACTCGCCCCTTGCCCTTGTCAGCCCCTGCTGTCCTTCTCGGGTTTTCCCTTTGGGCCGATGTTCAGGAGCCCGGCCGACGGGTCGGTGGGGGTCCTTTTCTGTCCCTTGGTCGGCTCGACCCAACTGGGTGGGTGGAACCTGCAATTCAGCAGGTTCGGTTTTCTGCCAGCGATCTCTATGTGCGGCCAGGGGCACGCGTTCGTGAGGTGGGCTTCGGACTCGCACGTCCGGCACTTGGCCGGCCATCTGTATTCGACGTAGCAGGACTTCTTCTGGTTACCTTGACCTGTCTTGTATTTCTTCGAGAGTAGCGACGGTTCGAACAGGAATGGGGTGGTACCTTTTTTGAAACCGAGGGTGATCTCCATTGAATAGGTGCCCGCGTCACCATATCTGACCGGTTTCATCTCGAGGATTTGTATGCCCCCTTCATCAAGGGCTTTCTTCAGCTGGTTACGGTAGTCTTCTACCGCAACGTCGAAGGAGACATCGTCATCTTCGAGGTGGAGCCCGATGGCAAATACTCTTGGCTTCGGTGAGGTTTTCTCGTCCCAGAACCTAAAGAGCACCAGGGTGCCTGATTTCGGGTCAAGTGCGCCGCGCACTCCCTCCAGGGTTTTGAATACAGCCGCTCCGACCGGGATCACGACCCACCCATATCCGGGTTTCAATGGGTCAAACGCTAGCGTTGACCTGCTGAATTGGGCAGCTGTTCCCCCGCTCTGGGCGATCGCTGAGTATGTGGCCGCCCTGAACCACACGGTCCTTCGGTTCTTCTCGATTGGGTTTGTCCCGCTGTAGACAACCTTCACGAGGATCTTCTTTATTTTCGGGCTCCTGTACCATTTCTTCTCGGTGTCCGATAGCTTGCTCGCGTCTACTTCCAGACCCTTTATGTGCTTGAGTAGGTTTTCGAGTTTGGCAGTGGGGAGGAAGTCAAATGGATTATCCGATTGGTGATCCAGGTCCGGACGGGCTGGGTCTTTTCTCACGATGTGCCATTCCCCAGATTGTTTTGGGAGGTCTGTGGAGGGGTAGTGGGTCCCGGGCGCGTAATCCCAAATGGAGAAGACATCTGCAGGGTCGACCACGGCCTTCTGGGCCGTCTTCGGAGGGTTCCGCTGGCGGCGGGGACTCTGTTTCCATCTCCATATCGGCGGTGTCTGTTTCGGATTCCTTTGTGGGAGAGGAGGGGAAATCAAGGGGGGAGGAAGCATCAGCGGGGTCAGTGGGATCTCCGGTGGGCGTTGACATTTCAGCAAAGGCCGCTGGGGGCAGGCCCTCGCACGTGGGGGATATGACATCAGGAGTGATGTCGACGGTGATGTCCCTGGAGAAGTTCGGCGTTGCCGGCGGGGGCATTGATCGGGGTGGGCTTGGGGTGTTGTGGGCCATTCTCTTTTTACCCTTGAGGTGTGGCTGGATGGGTTTCACGCGCGCCATGGTGGGCTTGGTGGGCTTTGACGGGGTTGGCGTTCCGTCGCTTTCCGATTCAGGGTCTGGGCGCGGTTTGTTGCGTTTGGCCGCTGGTGTATCGCCGCTGTGGGCGTCATCACTGTTTGCGTCGTATGCCCTCTTCAGGGTGCGGCGGGCGTTGGGGGCCTGATCTGGGTTCATTTCTGTATTTCCGTTTAGGTTTTCTTTGTTCTCTCTTATATCTGGCTCATTGCCAGGGTGGGTTCTACTAGCACGGATTTTGTTTGTGGGGTGTTTCTTTTGTTCAATCTGTTTGTTTGTCTTTCGCTTATGGTTTTCAGGGATAGTATATGATTTCTGTTTTTATATCAATTTGCGGTGGGGTTCCAGTGGGAGCTTCTGATCGTTAGTTTTGGTACTCGTTAGTGGGTCCATGCTTTTGTGTTTCGTTTTTGTGGGTCGTTTTCGGGCTCCTGTGGTTCTCTTTCCTGGTCTTTCTTAGTCTCTTTCGTTAGTGTTATCTGTTGTGGGCTTAGTAGGGTGTTCTGGGTGCTTTCGCTGGGCTCAAGGTATGTGTTGTTAAGTATTAACTATCTAGTGCGTGTATGGATATACGTGTGTACGTCTGGTAGGGGGTCTCGCCAGTAGGTGAGCTAAGCTCTGGTTCTGGTTCTGGTTTTCGTTCTCGAAGTCACGCCGGAGAATGAGCTCCGGCTCTCGTGGTCTGTCTCTACGCCCCTCTGGATACGGGTTCCTCCAAAGAGCGATCACCTTTCGGTCTCTCGCTCACCCACGCGTTCATCCTAGGATGCCGGAAGTGGTGACCTTATCGGAGGGGGGGGGGGAAATGGGCCCGACGTGGTCGGGTCCAAGCCCCCCGGCTGGAGGGGCTCTGTCAGGCGGATTCTCGCATATTTGGGTCAGGGGTAAAATGCAGTGCTTATTTATTGTTGTTATTGTTGTTATTAAATTAGTAAAGCAGGCTTAGATTATGGGTGGAGGTGAATGTGAGCCCAACACCCAACGCCAAACGCCAAACGCCAAACGGTGAGTCTGGCTGTTGCACACAAAGCACCCGTCCAATCACGATATATATATATATTCGCAGTATGGCTGTCGTGGATGTTGAATCCACCGTCACTTACCGTCTGGGTAGCTCAGTGCGTGGCTCTCATGCGACAATCGTCTGAATGATGATAAGGTCGCGAACACGATAAACCCCAACAACTTGTTCAATGCCTCAACCATCTACACGGAGAGACATTATGCATCCACAATCAGATAGGATAGAGGTGGAGGTGCGGGTGGCGATGCGGGCGCTGGTGCGGGCGGAGTTGCTCGTACAGGCGCTAGCGCAGGTGGGTGAGGGGCAGGCGCTGGCTGTGGCGCAGGTGCTGGTGCGGGCGCAGGAGCAGGCGCAGGCACAGGTACGGGTGCGGGCGTTGGTGGCGCAGGTAGTTGCAGCACGGGCGCCGGGCCGGATTCTACTGCTGTCGGAGCTGGTCTGGAGGCAGGCGGAAGCAAAAGCAGATCCGGTTACATACGACGAGGTACATGCAGATCCGATACTCATGAAAATCATTTACTCCATCAGGAGGCCAGCATGTGGTCTATGGCGCGACCGCCACAAATATTGGTGCTTCACCCAAATTATTACGCCTATCACCCGCCTTCCACCAGAGTTGCTCCAACAAATTTTTCTCATTATCATCGACAAAGGCAGTCATTCACCCTTGCCCTTGATGCAAGTATCCACTCTTTGGTATACCATCGTTACTGGTATTTGGGGATCACTCAGGCTGGGAGCAACAACCCCAAAGAATGCCATCACAAGCAATTGGAAAGGAATCCATGGCTTTTGGATGTACTGGTCGATACAGAGTTCGACCGTAATGACTTCACCCCATCAGGGGGCTCTCACCAGGCTATTTTCGCTGCCATAAAAGCAGCCTCACGATGGCGAAGCGTCGTAGTTGAATCACTCCCAGCACAGGCTGACCTGCCTGAACACCTCGTGAGCCGTGGTCTCCAACAATGCTCCGATCTTGTCATGAGCCGTCTCAAGACATTCAGGATCAAGTACCCTTGCAAGATGTCGCCCCTCCTCGAACGTCTTTTGTGCATCCTTGGCACCACAGCCAGTGAAGAGCTTACAACAGTTGAAATAAATTCACCGAATGTGGTACCATTCCTTGCTCCTACTTATCCCTCTATCTTCCATTCTGTCAAAGTGCTCTGCCTCGATACTCCGCGGTTGCCCAATCCAGTAGACCTTCTACCTCACCTGCACCAACTGGAAGCACTCACTGCCTCTCACCTCACCTTTCCCATCTATCACAATAATGTCGACATGCCATTTGTCTATACACTCCGTCATCTCACGCTCAGAGCTATCTCGATTCAATGGATGAGCGGCAGGACCTTCCATGTTCTTGAGAGTTGCACTATTCTCTTCCCACTTCATCGCCACGTTCTACACACATTCAGTACCACCCTTCCAAACTGCAAGGACATGACATTCCATGGCTATCCTCTCGAGATACTTCATGGTGTCTCAGCACACAATCTCACTCAGCTCTCTGTGATGTCCTCCTGTTCTGATAAATCGCGGGGAGGTCGACTACTAGTTCGGTTTTCTAGTCAAGCTTTACGTGAGAGCCAACTCGCACCACATATTCTCCATATCGGTATCGAAGCCATGAGCTGGGCTTGGACAAAATCATTCGATTTCATGTCAAATTTGGAGGAATTGGTCATTGATAACGCACGGCCTTCTTCACTTGGAGTGAAGGTTCTTCAGTCACTTGTTGTACGCCCGGTTCATGCAACCAACCTGGGTACCACTGCTACTCAAGAGGGAGGGAACATACCAGTATGTCCATTGCTTAAGCGATTTGGGCTCCAATATCGTCGCTGGTTGCGACGAAGTGAGCATTTTGACTTAATTCCGGAGATCATGTCCATTATCTGGTCCAGGCGGCAGTCAAAGTTGTCTTTGCAAAGCTTCCGCATATGGAAAGGGAGTGAACAAAAGGACCCATTGGAATTCGTTGAAGGATCGTGGATTAACATCAGAGCATTTAAGCAGCTGGTCAATGACAGCACAATTACAGGAGAGGATTTGTTACAGTTGGTGGTTAGTAGATCAGTGGAAAACGTGTTCAACCCTTGTCCTCTACCGCATGCCCTCAAAAATTGTAACTAGTTTATGACAAAATCACAGTGCAATCCGCCCCATAATTGATTTAGAGCCCCTTGCGAAATATGAAGAACATAGTTCCACAAGGAAAGGATCAAAATCAGACAGAAGTGAGAAGACTCCTGAGACATTTCCGAGTCCATGTCCTAGCCCTCTGGTTATAACGTTCAATTGAAGTTGAGGGGCTTTTCATAATAAATATCACCATACGGCAGTTGGCTCAGGAGCTGCGAGGGGATTGAGGAATATTGTGAAGTTGAGATGCGAAAATCAGTTACGTGGATACGTTAATCGGCATCGTCCATATTAAGAAGCTCGTTCGAGGCTCGAAAGCACTTGTGGCCTTCCCTCTACTACCAGTCTAATCACCCACCTTCCATTGCAGCATTACGGCAACCCGGAGGGTGCTCATCAGGTACATTGAGACATCTGGAACTGCTTTACTGGTCATATGGACTAAGTTCGGAAAGCGCAAAATTAAAGGCATTCTTGATATATGTGTTGACGAGACTGCAGCACTTACAATAGAACAACGCACACAAGGAACTATTTACATACCTTCGGGTATTGAGATCAATCAAAGGGAACTGGGGAGGGGGGGTGAATGGGGTAAGTGACCGTGGAAAGAAATAGGTGATCAGGACTAGGCCAAGAAACGCGATTGAGTAGGCCAAGACAGTGGAATAGGGTGTGCTTCTGCTTTCGGCAGCTTATCCGGACCACAAAGGAGGCGTAGTTCGGAGCCTGACCCGAACATGTGGGTATCGTCTGGCTGTTGGGCCGCGCGTCCTTGTTTATAGGCACCTCACCATTGAGAGACGGGAAGGGGTCCACAAGACCCCCGCAAGTGGTTCTAAGCCTGAAATACGATTCTACCCCCTTCCACTGATCAGGGATTTGAGTGCGTTTTCCTGCCCGATCGCCCTCTGTTGCGTCCATGTTGCGTTGAGAGATGACTTTTGATTCTTAGTTTGATCACAAAGAGAATGGAATTTGAACCAGGAAGCGGGGAATTAGGGCCTAAGCCCCTTTGGCAACGTCTCAGCGTGCGTGCTCCGCGTGGGCCAGGACGCGCGCTTGTGACTTCGCCGGTGTTCGCTGGGCTTGTGCCCATGCGTGAGCCAGTGCCTGCACCACTGGCGCCTGTGCTTGTGCCTGTGCTTGTATTTTTGCTTATACTTGCCTTTGCACTTTGGCTCATGCGTCTGCTTGCACCCCTGATCGAGCCTTTACTTGCACTTCTTCTTGTGTTTGCACTAGTGCCTGTGCTAGAGCCTGTATTTGCATCTGCAATCGGACCTACGCTTTCGACTCCACTTGCGATTGTGCTTGCACCTATGCTCGCCCCTGTACTTGCGCCTGTACTTGCGCCTGCACTTGTGCTTGGGTGCGTGCTTGTGCCGGTGCTTGGAATTTTGCTCGCTCCTGTGCTCGTGCCTATGCTTGTACTTGTACTTGTGCTTGCACTTGCATGTGTATGTATGTTTCTGTTCGTGCTTGTGCCTGGGCTTGTACTTGTACTTTTGCCTGGTCTTGCACTTGTGCTCTCTTGAGCTCACACATATATGCGCTCGACTCTATCATCCCCCCCCACAACCCCATAATGTGACAATATGTTGGCAAATCAGGAGCATTCTACACAAATCCGACTATTATGAGCTCGCACTCAATCGGGTTCTGTGGCTTCCCTCCGCTCAAAACCCCGAATTACTCCAAACGATACACAAGAATTCGCGTCTACGCTGTTAACTCCCCCTTCGCTCCTCTCATTATCATTGACAGAGGCGGTGAATACCATACAAATAATATCTGTATATCCTGCGGGTTCAGAATACCCCATCATGCTCAAGGAAGTGGTTCCCTTGCCCTATTATACACTTTCCAGTCTCCTCTTTGTATCTTCTTATGACGCTCTGACGTGACCTTTATCCAACTCACCTTTGACTATATCCTCGCGTGATCCTGATTTAGCCGAGAAATTCCTCTGCAATCAGGATCAGCTCCTTGCGTTCTAGTAGGTCCTCTTCTGCAGAAGGCATCCATTTTCAAAGCCGTTGTGCTGCATAGCGTGGCTCCGATTGTGGAGGGCGCGTTCATATTCATAAACCCATTCTGAAGAGCGGACTGTGAAGGGTCTGCACCTCACTCAAAATCCAGTTAGGTAGTGTATGGGCAGTGTTTTCATGTCTTCCTCGTGGAGTACACCGTCCGATTTTCAGTCGCTGCCTGGGAGGTCGCCCAACGTGCATCATTATTATCCCGTCTGCCGGCGACCTATTTTACTAGGGTCGTTAGTACTACATCCAGTAAGGTACTCGATCTGTTGTGGGCTGTCCGTGTGGGGTGACATGTTGAGATGATAGTACTCTCAGATTTGAGGAGACCGCGCGCCCACGGAGTGCGAAAATACGTGGAACGGGGCGGGTATTAAATTCAGGTGGGCGAAATGTATGCGAATGGGAGGTGCGATGTATTCCAACGCCGGGTGGAATGTATGTCAACAGCAGGAACCACAACGAAGACGTACGGCGAGGTGGACGACGACAAACGGCAGTCTTTATTAACCACACGGTGACCATGATTAGCATTCAGCTGGCACATGTACCAGTACATGACAGAATAAGAACCACTTTTAACAGCGGGGGTGAAGAAATCACGAGACGGAGCGGACTCGCGCGATCGGAGATGGTCTCGCGGCCGTTGAATGAGGACACGTAAAGGGAGACATGGGAGAGTAGATGAAAAGTGTAGTGATTGAAGACAGTATTGCGGCTGCCGTGCAGCAGAAGAAGGGAAGTGCTCCACCTGGCGTGGTACAATTACAAGACAAGAAGCTGTACGCGAAGGACTAATCTCGCTGACCAGGTCGGACTAAGTCACAACGGACAACCGACTAAGGATACTTAACTTTGGCCCTGACGGAAAATGAAACCCCCAGTTCGAAGGGATAACACTTCCTGTCCCATTATCATTTACAAGGACTGTGGTTAAGTACTAAGGTCACCGAGAACTAACCGAACCGAGAACTATCCGAACCGGGAACTAAGCGAGATGTTAATATAACAGGAGCGAGCCAGCGCGGAAATGAGCTAGTGCGGAAACTAGCCAGCGATGTAATGTATAGCGACGAGAACACCCAGAGAACGTCCAATTCCAACAGGCCCCAATATATCTCCTAATGCGCGTCGACTGTGTCACTCTCCATACTAAGCACGATCGACTATCAGGAGCAACTCCGGCCAGGCGACCTAGCTGGTGTTCCGAAACCCAGACCACCGCTTCGTTTTCCCCACCTGCAATGGTATCGTATCTAGAGTATGGGGGTGTGCCCGATAATTGGTTGCGCACAGAACGCTCAACGCCTATGTCACACGCCAATAATTGGTGCTCTTGTAAGGCGCACACGACCAAAGGTATTTTTATAGCGGTTATTTCGGTGGAGGCAGATAGACGCGGCCAGAAATATTATGCCTCATTAATCACGCGCTTATGTATGTTGTTGTATCCTGTTTGGTCATTCCCCATATCCCCACGTCGCGCATGGGCATGTGAAAGTGTAATTTCCCTGTATTTTATAGCGCGCAGCTCACGGAGAAACCTTCACCGTGATTTCCCTTAGCTTCTAAGTTGCGCCTAGTCCTTCGACAGACCAGGCCCAAACCAGGATTAATCTATTGGGCCAAACCACTCCGGTGTAATGGGTGTGAAGCAACGAGACCAGAACTTGCCTGTTTCGCCCTTGAACCCTACCATAAATTTAGAGCACGTCCGGCTAGGTGACGAAATCCTCCAGACCGCCGACATGTCGGGGAATCACGCCCTACTCCGGTCCGTGGCTTCTCAGGTGTGGTGGCAGTGGAGACTTTCAAGACTGTTTCGACGCTTTGGCTGCTGATAAGGACGCCGAATGGAGTAAGTGACCCTTGAAAGAAATAGGCGATCAGAACCAGGGCAAGAAACGCGATTGAGTGGGTCAAGACTGTGGAATAGGGTGTGCTTCTGGTTTCGGCAGCTTATCAGGACCACAAGGGAGGCGTAATTTGGAGCCTGACCCGAAAGCGTGGGTATCCTCTGGCTGTTGGGCCGCGCGTCCTTGTTTATAGGCACCTGTTGAGTGAGATAACTCATCACACATTTTAGTTGTTTTTTCCTGTTATGTATATATATCGTACTGCTTGCCCTTATATACTTCACGGTTGTTTCCCCCGCTCTCCCTGCGTTAGGTTGGTCCCACCTCGTTCAACAGCACTTTATCATTGGGAGGCGGGAAGGGTTCTACAGGACTCACGCAAGTGGTTCTAAGCCTGAAATACGATCTTACTGCCTTCCATCGATCGGAGATTTGAGTACGTTCTCCCACCTGATCGTCCTCTGTTGCGTCCATGTTGAAAGATGACTTTTGGACCTTAGCTTGACCACACATAGAATGGAATTTGAACCAGGAAGCGAAGAACTTGAGCCTCTGTGGCAACATCCCAGCATGCGTGCTGCGCGTGAGGAAGGGCACGCGCTCGTGACTTCGCCGGGGTTCACCGGGATTGTACCCACGCGTGAACCGGTGCCCGAACCACCAGCAGCTGTGCCTGTGTTTCTGCATATACTTGCATTTGCAGTTCGGCTCATGCCTTTTCTTGCACCCCTGCTCAAGGCTGTGCTTGCACTAGTGGCCATGCTAGTGCCTGTATTTGCATCTGCAATCGCCACCATACCTGCACTAGTGGCAATGCTAATGCCTGTATTTGCATCTGCAATCGGGACTACACTTGCACTATTGGCCATGCTAATGCCTGTATTTGTGTCTGCAATCGGGACTACACTTGTTCTTGGGTGCGTGCTTGTACCGGTGCTTGGAATTTTGCTCGCTCTTATGCTCGCACCTGTGCTCGCTGTGGTATGTATGTGTCTATTCGTGCTTGTGTCTGGATTTGCACTTGTGCTCTTTTGCATCGTCCTGAGATGATTGCCGATATTTAGAACTCCATAGTCTCGTAGATTTCGTGTGTCCTCAGGCTGTGAAATCTTCTGTCATGATTGAACTTGTATCTCTTTTTATTATGGGATTACTCGACGCAGGTCAGAGATACTGGCGTTAGTCAAGGAGTATTGCAACCCAACGGCGCACTCAGAAGACGCTCTAGAACAGTAAGGTCGTTTTCGGCGCATAAAGCGGTCAGCCCGGGGGACGAAGGGCTGCTTCCAGACGCGTAGTGGTCGCGTTCGGTTCTGATTTGATAGTCTCTAACCTTCTTGTGTACTTTGTGTTTTAATATTCAGTAATAATCGGACTTAGGTCTCATTGTTCTAGTGTGCGTTAGGCACTCTGGATCACCAGATTTTCCTAAGGCAGGGGAACCGTGACAAAGTGGAGAGTTATTCAATTCAAACACCATTTGGACCCAGAGAAGCTCCAGAGGTAGATGCAAACGGACTCGGGTTTGGGTTTTAACGATGATTCAGAATTTGGCTCTGAATTTTGAGTGCCTGGTTCGATGCAGAATAGAGAATACAGCAGGTGACCGCTTCAAACAAACCCACGTTGGCACATGCCGAATGAGGCTGGGAATGAGGCTGGGAAGTGGTTCTCGCTGCCTCACTCACCACCGTTCAGCTCCTTTCTCTTTTCATCCAATCAAGTGCCCTCACCTCAACACTCACCATCGCTAAGGGCGACATATGGAGAAGGTAGAATTAGAAACCGAACCAGACATCCAGAAATCACGCAAGACCCTCGTCGAGGAAGCCGTCGCCCGAAAAGACTGGTCCACTCTTCGAGAGCTTAGTCTACTACCAGGAGGATTTGGCGGCGCAAGAGTACAAGCCTGGTGAGTCTCCCCCAACGCGAGCGTAGCCCAGCATCCCGTCCTGACACGTACCACGCCAGGACTTTCCTCCTCCACGTACGCCCACTGGAACCAGCCGATGATGATGACAAAGACGGGACCGTCTTGAGTGCCCGGGAGCCCCGACGGAGCCGGGCAACCGCTGTGGCACTACCTGAGTCGTCCAGTTCGGGCGAACCGCCTGAAAAAGCACCCTCGGAGCGGTCGTTGGAGCACCGGGATGAACGACAAGTTGGCCTTGACACGGATCGGAGTTTTGTGCTCTATCCAGTAGGTAAAGCCATCATCCCGCGTTTGACGTGTACCGGTCAGGTTCTGAATGTGCGCTCGTTACAGAGGAAAAGGAGGAGAAGGATCGGTTGAAGACGAGGCTACACGAGATCATCATCCGTGTCCTCAGAAAGCGACCAAAGCTTGCATATTTTCAGGTGTGTCTGTCGTGGACTCTGAAAATCGCAGGACTAACAAATATCTGTAGGGCTACCACGATATCATATCCGTTCTTGTGCTCACAATGGCCCCATCAGAAGGCGATGACCTCGAACAACTCGAGTCCGCTGCCGAGAAGCTGAGCTTACATCGGCTACGGGATGCTATGGGCCCGGGTATGGAGCCACTTGTAGGCATGCTAAGGTGATCCTTATATTTGTTTCTATATTTGTTTGACTTATGTGCAATTTAGGTTAATGAAGCGGCTACTACGGACTGTGGACCCAGAATACGCCAACATGCTCAAGGAAGCGGGGCCCTTGCCATACTATGCACTTTCCAGTGTCTTAACCGCATTCTCTCATGACGTTCCGACGCTTCCTCTTATTCAACATATCTTCGATTATATCCTCTCACGACCGCCAATTGTTCTAATCTATCTTACGGCAGCGGTACGGACCCTCTGCGATATCCGCAACAGTTTCTTATGCTTTAATAGATCCTCCTCTGCAGGAAAGATGAAGTCTCGAAGCTGTTCCTAGCAGGCGAGCAGGGAATGCTACATATGGTTCTCTCAGCACTCCCAACTTTCGAAGATGAATCGGTGACACGACACCGAAGGGCCAATAGCGACAGGTCTGCTGCTCACTCAACAGCCGGCTCGAGTATCTCCATGGTCAACTCTGACCCGCTCTCCGGCCATGGCCAAGGGACCCCAGAAGGATGGACAGAGGCTTCTGGTGAATCCGATCCAGGAGTACCCAAGGATATGTCCGCTTCCTGGACCGCATCGTCTGACTTTCAGCCGTCCCCTGGAACGTCACCCAACCTTGTACCGCTCACCGCCAGCGACCCATCTATTCTTGTTTTACCTGACCCCGAAGCTGGGAGTATCACGTCCAGTGAAGCGCTCAGCCAGCCGCACGTATCGCCGAAGAAGATTAAGCTGTCCGACTTGCTCGTGCAGAGCGACGGGTTGATGCGACGGTACCCACCGTCGAGTCTCAAACCGGAGGAGATCATGGGCCCACAAAGTGTGATATTTACTTGGAACGAGGTGGGAGACGAAGAGGACGACGGGGCGGAGCGGATGGTCGGACGACCGGAGATGATCGTGCGGCCATTTTTGGATGAGGATGAGCAAGAGGAAATACGAACGAGGGAGAAGGAGAAGGAGGAGCGCAGCCGAAGAGGGAAAGGAAAGACCCACAAGTGGTCCAAGAACCAAGAGATCATCGTGCTCGCGGGCGTGGTGGTTGCAATCGGCATTGCAGTTGCCGTGTATCAAAACCAACGAGGCACGCAAGGGGGTGTGTTCCATAAGGCCGGAGAGCAGTGGAGAAAGGCGAGTGCGGTGTGCTTCGGTCGGGGAAAACCTGGCTAGTAGATCTGGTATTTCCATCTGGCTATTTGGAGGTATTGAATATATCTTTCAGTATCTCAAAGGAGGCATACTTAGCGCTGGCACGCATGGTTTGAGGGACGCTGTACGCCGGCGGTTGGTGTGTACGTAATCACTATACATCGGACGACCAACCGTCATGATGACGTGAAACACCGAGTATTATCGTATGAGGGCGTAGGGCGCTCTCATGCGTCACTTGCATCTCCCCCGTTTCCTGGGTAAAACATCCTCCCTCAGCAGGCTCATGTCAATAGTATCTGTTGCAGCCGTTACTCTTCCCCCCAACTCACCGATAGCGGACAAGCAGAAAGGACGACCCGCTCATCACTTGAACGACGAGGGCACTGCGTTTCACAACCCCTGGCCCTCATGGAGGTGAGTATTCCTCGCTTCGATTACGTTTATAGAGAGAATCTGCCCTTGACACCTTTTCGTAATTAGGCCCAATAAGGCCTTAGATATCGTCACCCTTGTCTTCAAGACACGAATCGCCGGCGGTCCCGTAGCCGACAAAGATGTGGAGACAAAGATGCAGCTCCAAACCCCTACTTGGGGAAAAGATGCACCAGTGGGTGCTATGAAGGCCACCTGGTTAGGGCGAGTCACGACCTTTATGATCTCATCATATTGAAGGGGTTAGCTGACCTACTGTACTAACAGCCACGCTTGCTTTCTCCTGGAGCTCTCTACTCCTGATGGCGCTGCTCGGGGCCCGCGGGTTCTATACGATCCGGTCTTCTCCCATCGTTGCTCACCTTCTCAATTTATCGGCCCAGCAAGATATACCAGTGCGCTGAAATCCTTCCATTCAATAATACACCCATTCTAACCCCCGCTGATATCTGCCAGGGCCCCCATGCCAAATTGAGACCATACCTGCGCCTGACATCGTCGTAATTTCGCACAACCACTACGATCACATGGATACCACAACGCTCCAAACTCTAAACCGCCTACACCCACATATCCACTTCTTCGCTCCATTAGGCAACCACCACTACTTTTCCTCGATCGGGATTCCCACAGACCGCTTCCATTGCCTGGACTGGTGGGATAACCGAACCATCACCGTCAACCTCCCCAATGCCGTCGAAACCGGCGCTCCTCTCGCCGAGGAGTTCACGCTGACTTGCACGCCCAGCCAGCACTTCACGGGGCGAGGGATCCTTGATCGATTCAAGACGCTTTGGTCTTCGTGGGTTGTCGAATCGAAGGAGGTCAAGGTGTTCTTTGGCGGCGATACTGGGTACCGTACCGTGTTCCACGGGGAAAATGAGGATGAGGTGCCCGTATGCCCTGCGTTCAAGGAGATTGGAGAAAAGTTCGGCGGTTTTGATCTCGCCTTCATTCCTATTGGGTAAGTAGTCTTCATTTTTTCTCTGAGTACATATTGACCTGTGATTTTTAGAGCGTATGAACCCAGGAACATCGTGTCTCCGGTCCACTGTGCACCTCAGGATAGTGTCCTGCTGTTCAAGGATATCAAATCGAAGCGTGCAATCGGTATGCATTGGGGGTAGGTATTTCCCCATCCACTCATTTCTTTCTCCGTTGTCTTTCGGAAGAGCACTCGGTGCTTCCATTTCCACACAGATAGTTATTAACTCTTATTCTTTCACAGGACTTGGGTCCTCACCACTGAACCAGTCCTTGAACCACCGCAGCGGCTTGCTGAGGCATGCAAGAAGGCTGGCATCCCAGATGAAGTATTTAGCACTTGTGGGCTGGGTGCTACCGTAGTTGTTTAATAAGACGACGTCGCGCCAGGGATTGTGATCCAGTGGAAAAAGAATTTGAAGGATGTATCAGGGCATGCGTATTGAGCGACTGTGTAAGGATCCGATCCCTCTTCGACCTTGTGACGTCCTAGTACAATACAATCCCTTTCTTACTGAAGAGACAAGCGTGTACTAATTGAACGTGTGATGGTAAGAGTATTATGGTGGAGGAGTAAAATCGAATGGGTACAGGACTTGTAAGCGAAAGGGCTGTATAGGAGGGGGTTTTATTATGTAATAGGAAATGTGAATAGCCGCAAGCGGGCCCTTACGCACTGTCACGCTGCTCTTTAATATGTAAAGGATTGTGACATTGTAATACCATTCGACGTAGCACTGTTATTTGCAAGTGGTTTCCCTCCAGAAAGCCCCTATCGATTCACGTACGCCACACCATATGCTCCAGCTCTCCTCAATGCCTCTCCCACGACATTCGTCACATCATTCTGCACTTGTGCTTTCTCCTCCAGAGAAGCATTCCTTCCAGCTGGATAAGCAGTAATTGTAATGCTGCTCGCCTCCCTCCGCTTGGGTGGATCGTGTTATCCACCTTTGGCGCGCCGTGGCCAGGCCCACAATATAACCAATGAGGAGTATTCCACTCTCCAACGTCGTTAGATAGGCCACAATGATGTCAGCTGCATGCTCTGTGATGTCGCGGGTTGTAAGAAACCATGGCCCTACGGCTCAGCAGTACAAAACTGGATGTATAAAAAATAAAAATAAAAATAAGGTGCATCCTCGGCCTTTGACACAAGAATTCTTTCCACTCCAGGCATCACGACGGCCAGGGGTAAATAAATCGGGAATATGGTGGGAACTTATCATTACCGCTAGTGGATATACATATAAAAACCCATGACTCGATTGAATGACATATTCCGCATGTATTACCACTTTGTGTTGCTTTGTGGTGGAAATGGTAATACATGCGGAATATGTCATTCAATCGAGTCATGGTTATTATATGTATATCCACTAGCGGTAATGACAAGTTCCCACCATTTTATTTACCCCCGGAATATTTATTCCCAGCCGTCGTGCATGTGGAGCCTTCGATTGTGAATGGGTGAAATCGCTCCTTATAGTCTTCTTAAGTATAATACCTTCACCAGATTTTAGATAAGTGAAACTAGAATTTCAGTTGCCTTGGACGCACCCGGAACCGGAAGAAAGGTGATGTCGGATGGATGGGACGGAGTCGAAATTCACGCAAAGAATGCGAGGAGCTCGCAAGGATATGAAAACGACAGATGATTAGGCAAACGAAGAATGCTGTTGGGTCGCGAAAGGGGATGAAATTAAGAAACTGTCATTAGTAAGGAGGGTGGGCGTGCACGTAGCCTTCCCGAGACAGGAAACGGGGCGTAGTTGCAGCGTGGCTCTTATGCGGCTCAATATCATTAGGTTACTTACGAACACGATCACCCTCACAACTTGTTCTATACCCAAACCATCTACACGGAGAGATATTATGCATCCTCAATCAGACAGCGCAAAATGGATGCGGATGGAGACAGAGGCACGCGCGCTGCAACAGGCGGAGGCGCTACTGCAGGCTCTGCTGCAAGCTCAGCTGCCGGCGTTGTCGGTGCGGATGCTGCCAGCGTTTTTGGTACGGATGCTGCCGGCGTTGTTGGGGCGGACGCTGCTGGCGTTGCGGGGGCGGACACTGGTAGTGCTGACAGCAATAGAGGCAGGGCTGGCGTGGGCAGTGGTACGGGCGCCGCCAGGGGTTGCCGCGGAGGCAGGGCAGATAGTGTGGATAATGGTGATGGTGATGATGGCGATAATGGTGGTGGTGCTATCGCGGTCGCGAATGCAGAGTCTGGGGCTGTCGTCTATGATGACGCTGCCGAGGATGATGCTGACGTCGGGGCAGCTGCCACAGCCGCCAGGGGTGCTGGCGTGCGCGCTGGCGATCGCGCTGATACTGGCGCTGATACTGGCGCTGATGTGGGCAATGACGCAAGCACGGTCACGGGCGGTGGTGCGGGCGCAGACGGTGGTGCGGGCGCGGGCGCGGGTGGTGTCGCTAGGGGCGCGGGTGGGAGCAGAAGCACATACAGTTACATACCGCGAGGTATTGGCAGATCCGATACTCATGGACATCATATACTCCATCAAAACCAGCCATCATAGGCTTGCACGTGATCTATGGCCCAACTCTCTATGGCCAACGGCCTCACAACATTGGTGGTTAATCCAAATTATTGCGCCCATCACCCGCCTTCCACCAGAGTTGCTCCAACAGATTTTACTCATTCTCGCCCATAGAGACAGTCATTCAGCCTTGATCCTGATGCGAGTATCCAAACTTTGGTATACCATTGTCACCGATATGTGGGCACCACTCAAGCTGGGAACATCAACCCCAAAGGACGCCATCACAAGTATATTGGCAAGGAACCTATGTCTGTTGGATGTATTGGTCGATACGGAGATCGACCGTGGTCACCTCACCCCATCAGAGGATGCTTACCAGGCTATTTTCGCTGCCATAGAAGTAACCTCACGATGGCGAAGCCTCATAGTTGAAACGTTCCCAACACTGGCTGACTTGCCTGAACACGTCGTGAATTGTGGTCTCCAACGATGCTCCGATCCTGTCATGAGCCGCCTTAGGACATTCAAGATCAAGTGCCCTTGCGAGATGTCGCCCCTCCTCGAACGTCTTTTGCGCATCCTTGGCACCACGGCTAGTGGAGAACTTACAACAGTTGAAATACGCTCACCAAGTGTGATATCACTCCTCGCCCCTACTTATCCGTCCATCTTCCATTCCGTCAAAGTCCTCTGCCTCCATACTCCGCGGTTGCCCAATCCAGTAGACCTTCTACCTCACCTACACCAACTGGAAGCACTCACTGCCTCTCACCTCACCTTTCCCATCTATCACAATGATGTCGACATGCCATTTGTTCACACACTCCGTCATCTCACCCTCAGAGCTGTCTCAATTCAATGGATGAGCGGCAGGATCTTCCATATTCTTGAGAGTTGTACCATTCACTTTCCACTCCATCACCACGTTCTGCACACATTCAGTACCACCCTCCCGAACTGCAACAACTTGACATTCCACGGCTATCCTCTCGAGATACTTCATGGTGTCTCAGCACATAAACTCACTCGTCTCTCTGTGGTGTCCTCCTGTTCTGATAAACCACGGGGAAACGGACAACTAGTTCAGTTTTCTAGCCAAGCTTTACGAGAGAGCCGACTCGGACCACGAACTCTCCACATTGGTATCGAAGCTAAGAGCTGGGCCTGGACAAGAGCATTTGCTTTCATGTCAAATTTGGTGGAATTGGAGATTGAAAGCGCTCAACCAACTTCACTTGGAGTGAAGGCCTTGCGATCACTTGTAGCCGATGCAAACGATCGCGATACTGCCGATGCTCCTGGGCGACGGAATACACCACTGTGTCCATCGCTTAAGCGATTTGGGCTCCGGTATCGTCGTTGGCTGCGACCAAGTGAGCAGATTGATTTGATTCCGGAGTTCTTATCCATTATCTGGTCAAGACAACGGCCCCAGTTCTCTCTGCAAAGCTTCCGCCTGTGGAGATGTAGTGATCAAAAGGGCCCATTAGAATTGATTGAGGAATTGCGGATTAGCTTCGAGGTATTTGAGCACCTGGCCGACGACGGTGATATTAAAGAAGAGAATTTGTTACATTTGGTGGTTAGTGGATTATGGAGAATAACGTTGTAGGACAGACGGATGTGAGAGAGTTTTTGAGTTTCCGAATCCACGTTCTTGAACTCAGGTTACGTTATGGGAAGATATGGGCTAATCAATTGCGAAAGGAGGTAAAGAGGGCATTCGGGGATGTTGTTACAAATAATAGTTACTGACTATGTTAATAAGCTTTGTAATGATTGTATCGGCTTTCAAAAGCCGGTCGGAGGTTGGAAAGTGAGCTTGTTGTCTCTGCTATCGTGCACAGCTTCATAATGGTTCAAACAGATAGTACTCAGAGGTATTATTGAAAGCCGCCGCAAAATGAGGCCAATGGCGCAAGCATGATAACCATGCGACGGACTAAAGGGGTGAAAGCCATCATTCGGTACCGGTTCTAGTGCCATCTTGTCGGGGAGAACCCATGCACAAATCTTGCATCGAAGAGGAGCCCGCATTGAATGAATAAATGTGGTGAAATTCATTGCATAGGCGCCGTTGGTCACAGGCTTGTCGACGGTGATAAACACAATACTAGTACTGATTGGACCGTGTACGCAGTCGCATAATGACTAAACAAAATGGCTCATTCAAGGAACTTTTCCTCACAGCTCACATTACAATAACTACCCCACTGTCATCGCTGCCCATGCACCGCTAAAACCATCAGTCCTACGGTATACATACTAGTCAAGGTGGTCATCGGGATCGTGGTCCGAGGAATCATAGTAGTCAGAAGAACCACTGTCCGAAGTGTCACAGCCAGAAGAGCTCTCCTCTTCGTCTCCTATGTAGTTATACTCCAAACGAAGGGAAGAGTGCATAGATCAATTCTTTTCAAGCAAGGGGAGGGGACACTTTCTGTAGATGCTTGCTTGATTTTCGTACAGATCACCATAATATCTGAGGGCACGGGTACGGTAATGAACCAAAGGTTTGCAAACGGGAAGCCCCAGTATCTTTTGCACCTCCCTTTTCGCGATCAAATCAAATGATTGGTCTTGTTCAACACAAATGGCAGAACGCAAAAGCTCCAATGCCCTGAGGCTCGTTCGTGACTCCCCAGCCAAATCCAACGGCTCCTTTTGGTCACAGGTTAACCAGATAAGGCAGCTTTTAAGGGGGCGACTTGTCCATTTCCTCGACCATATAATGGCCATGAGGGTTGGAGCCAATTTGAATACCTCAGTCGACCGTAACCAACGGTCATACTGTAAACCAATCACCTTCAGTGACGGGCACAATGTCACATGCCACTCGCCGATGGCAGGGGTGACGTCCCAATTTTCTTTATGAGGCGGCTGAGCCAGGAATGCCTCAAATAGCCGTGCATGAAGCGAAGGCGGTAGCAAATTGGTTAGAAGTAATTCTTCCAAATTTGGCATCAAAGCCAGCGCTTTTATCCAAGCTTGACTGGAGGCGAAGATACCTATGTGGAGAGACCGTAGTGAGAGCGCATTCGAAAATTGATTGGAAACGCAAGCAATTTGCCTGCTGCCATGAAGCCTGTTCCGCCCCTGGCTCTTCACCGACAGATGGGTGAGCTTATTGATCGTGAAACCTTCAAGGGTTTCGAGAGGCTGACCTTCAAAGGTCAACTCCTTGCAATTTGGGAGGAGAGAACCGAGAGTGCGGACAGAGTGGTGATTTAGAGGGAAGATCAGGGTACAGGTCTTGAGAACGCGGAAGGTCCTTCCACCCATCCACTGGATTGAGACAGCTTTAAGTCGTAAATGACGTAATGTGTGGGTGAATGGTAGGTCTACATGAAGTGGATATGTGGAAAGATGGAGGTGAGATGCGATAAAGATTTCTAGGTGCTTCAGATGAGGGAGAAGGTCAACAGGTTCACTCGTCGCCAGAGTGTCGATGCAAAGCACTTTGATAAAATGGAAGACGGAGGAATAGGCAGGAGCGAGAAGAAATAATATCACATTTGCTGAATTTATTTCAACGGTGGTGAGTTCTGCACTGGCTGTAGTGCCCAGTATACGCAGAAGCCCACCAAGGACTGGCGAGATCTCGCAAGCATGCTTGATTTTGAACGTCCTAAGACGACTCAAAGTAGCATCGGTGCATCGTCGGAAGCCATGTTCCACTAGGTCGTCAGGCACATCAGCAAGCCCTGGGAACCTCTCGATTAGTACGTTTCGCCATCTCGGGGCAACTTCAATGGCAGAAAAGATGCCCTCATAAGCAGCCGCAGGTGAATTGACGTCACCACAGTCGGCCTCTGTGCTGATAATTATATCTAAAAGCCATGGGTTCCTTTCCAATTTATTCGTGACGGCATCCCTGCTGGTCGTGGCTCCCAAAATGAGTGATGTCCAAATACTAGTCGCTATATCATACCAGCCCCGACATACGGTCATTAGGGACAATGATGTCTGGTTCCCTCCATCGATGATGACGAGAAAAATTTGTTGGAGTAATTCGGGGGGCAGCCGTGTGATCGGCGCAATAAAATGAAGCACCCGGAGATATACGCTCTGAGTTTGCAGAGACTTGGTACTATGAATGACGTGTCGCCATAGATCACACAGGAGGGTGTATAGGGTGTCCTTGTAACTCGGACCTGCCAACTCCTTGTCGACTTGGAGGGGCCGTTGCCGGAGATTGAGACCACTCGCAGGCGCAAGCTCGCGCGCGCACGCAAACAAACGCCGAAGCTCAATAGTACGCTCAAGATCACGAGCACGCTCAAGTGCACTCACAAGTGCACGTGTGTGCGTAGGCGAAGGCCGACGCCCGAGCGCGTGCGCACGTTCGTCGTCCTGTTTAAGCGCATGCCTAAATTCATGCACAATGGCACGCAGAAGCACAGCCTCATCCTCATTTAAATAGAGAGGTGGAGGATTGGTACCAATTCCTCCTAAGCTTCCCCAGCTAGTGTCCATGTCAATGCGAGGTCTCGCTAATCAAATATTTAAGTCTCAGAGTTGACGCAACAGACGGCCACTGGTTGGAAGACGCACCGAGGATGTCCAGTCAATGCAAGGAGGTATTTCAGGCTCAGAAGTAGCCAAAGTCAGAAGGCGCCGGTTAGGTTTGGCTACCACCACCTGTTTCCTTTCCGTAACTACAAAATACTGGGATCCTTAACGAGTTATCCCGATGACATGTGCCAGTTTACAAACCGCGACTGAAGACCCGGTGTAGTCGAATTCCTTGGCCATGTTACCACCGGGACCGAGTGGCACGTACTATGAAACCCCCGAATGGTTTTTACCCGCTTTGGCCGACTTTCATGGTCGCAGTGACGAACGGTTGGAGGTCTCAGCACCACTCGCAGAATCGCTCGGACAGTGATTGTCAAGGTCCTCCACAGGTGCCTTATAAAGCGACTGGGACGCGACTTTTTCGGGCATAGGCATATAGGATTCTGCTCAATTAGATACTCACCACGTCTATTGAAGCCTAGTTGTCTACGGAAAGTCGTCGTGGCGTACCTATATCCTGTCGGGTCTGTTTTCGATTCAGTCCATTCAGCGAACCCAGTGCAAACGTGTTGCCCCTGCTGCTCCGAGGAGGGTGAGATTAGTACAGCTACTAAGGGGAAGTATGGTATCATTCACAGTGTTTGCGCATATACTCCATGCCCACCAACTGTAATACTGACTTTCAATCCTAGGGTCTCAACTCTACTCTCGCCCGTCCAACCACCGAATCAGCTCTAGGGGTCTTATTGTGTTCACTTTAACCCCCTTGGACAACCCATCAGTCTTAGTTCCCGGAAATCCCCACCTTGAAGCTACAAACGATAACCCATGGAGAGAACGCCAACTCAAGGCATGAGTGGAGAGAACAAGAACCCCCCACCCCGGTTCCGAGCGCATATATTCTCTCTTTATATCAGCCAGACTTCCACTTGAAGGCTGGAAACCCCCCCCCTTTGGTTACATGCATTGAATTTGCGTAGCACCTACTACTAAATGCTCGGTAACGCAACTCAACATGAAGGTTCTGACTTTCATACCCGACCGCGATCTTAAGAACTGAGAATTCGAAGCCCCCGGAGAATGTGCATATTGTAAGGATGACACTTACAACGTCAGCGGTCTCTCCACTTGACGAAAGTACGCTCACCACTTCCACAATTATGATCCTGCGCCTACTTTCCCTTCCTATAAATCTAAATGGGAAGGAGGCTCCGCGTGATCTCTGTTTCAAGGGATCGCGCAAAAGGACTGCGCTGAGGATTTGATTATTGTTTTCTGCTCTCCACGTTTTCGAAAGTTCATTCTAGATAGATATCGAATCTTCGAAGTACCGCCCGGATATATTTGGTCCATGACGACATTGGCCTCTTGCGTCTTATGTTCCAACGATTTGGCTTATACGTTATAATCTACAAGTGCTCCATTCCAGAGAGGGACATTGTTTTGCAAGTAGCTCGGTTCGCTTGAAGAAAATAATAGTCAATTAAGGTAGGGCACACGCAGTCGTGGCTCATAAATGCTACTGAGGCATATGTGACAGCCCATGCTACCTTATGTATGGTTTCCTAGCGGTTTAGCATTGACCGATTGGGAATAACTGACGTAGGAGCAAGGTTTCGAGCTTGTTGCGCTCGCCACCAGTCCTTGGCCACTCCAGAATGTCCTAATATTCACGTGATTAATTCCATTATTTGTGCCTCAAAATATATGCGAGGATCAAGGGGCGTATTAGAGCGGAGCGAAATCCGGGAGAAAGCCTGAAGTATGTGGTATACTGTGCTATAGGATACGAAAGAGGGGTTATAATATTGTCTTACCAAGCTATCGTTTTGTTGTTCTTTGCAAGTGATTTCTCACTGGAAGGTTGCTGCCAGCCGCACCATGGCAAGCCGGCCACTGACGTCCTTGGCGCTCCCTTCACGCGTCCTTGGCAAACTCACAGCATTAGGGTACACCGCCATCTCCGAAATCCGCGATCTGGACGCCGATTCCCTCGCAAACGGTCCGTGGTTTTCTTCCATCCACACCAGCGCGACGCGTTTCACATCCTTACTTCGGACTACAGAACTTAAATTACCCATCGAAGCATGTTTGGAGATCCTGAGCGCGTGTAACGCGTCATCTTCAACAGCCATCGCAGGCGTTCTTCCTAGCCAGGCGGCGTCGACTTTGCTCGCGAACCGGGCAGCGTTTGGATGTGGAGTACCATCGTTGGATAGTCTGATTAACGGTGGACTGAAGAAAGGAGAGATGCTTGAGATTTCGGGCCCGCCTGGGTCTGGGAAGACGCAGCTCGCCCTCGAATTTGTCAAAGAGGCAGTTAGCACTAGAGACGAAGTTCTTGTGATGGGTCTGTCACATATATGCTACACGAGAAGATACTCGAACTCATATGAATATGACAGATTGTCAAAATTTTGCTCGACCAGAACGTATTCGTCAAGTCGTTGGGCACGATGCGCGGAACGTTCATCATGTTTCGATACCTGACCTAAATTCCCTCTTTGCATTCCTGAACCAGCTTCACGGATGGGTGAATACCAATCCCTCTGTACGTCTTCCGCTAAACGTGCCCAAGGCACTCAGTTGAAGAGATCGTGTCCAGGTTTCATTAATCCTCATCAACTCATTGACATTCCACTTCCAATCATCCTTGACATCCCTTCAGAAACAGCGCCTCTTGGCCCTCGTGAAGCAGAGTCTTACTCGGGTCAGCGCCACGCATTGCGTGACCTGCATCGCCACGACCCAAATGGCAACGAAGATGATCAACCCCGATGGATCGGCCGCCAAATTCGAGGTTGGCGGTGGCAGAGGGGTGATGGTTCCAGCACTCGGTGCGTGACTGTTGTGGCAATGGCCTTCACAAGGCGCGCTCGTTCATGCGACTTTAGGGGATGCTTGGTTACCCTCTTCTAAATCCTATCGGCTCATTTTATACCGAAATCGTGAGGGCAAAAGGTGAGGCATTGCAAGGATAAGTGCGATTGATAACACGGCAGTATCTAATGCGGGTAAATGAAAGGTTTGCAAGACGTACGATCTGGCCAGGGCAGCAAAAGGTGCCCTCGAGTGGACCCGAGGCGCCGTTTGGGTTGGATGTGAGTCTCTGTGCAAGGCTCAAATGCTGATGACCATGCTAATTGCGGCAAGAATAACGGCAGGATATGTGGCGTAGAGTAGGACCTATTCGTTATGCCATCTCATCAAATGACTATTTCCGTATGACCCTGCCGACGTACCGACAAACGCGAGCTTCAAGACAAGAAAGACCAAACTAGGACATATGCTCGGGTGGTTCTGCTCGATCATGAGACAAGCTCTCTATTAGGTTGATTGCGACTCGCCTGTCCTCTGAACAGGTACGGTGGCAGGAGCCGTTGATGAGGAAGAAACACCTAATTCAAGGCACAATCTGAGTGGGGGTGACCCGGTGTAGCGCGCGGTCACGTACTCGTCATAGCCTCGGTCCTGGCCTGTTTCGGCGTACGAGTTCCAGCGATCATGCTCTCAGGTCTCGGGCGCTTTATTCCGGGTGTTGCCCCTGTACCGTGCCAAACGACAATTGTCGTTCTTTATTAGTACAACTCAAGGGCACAGATAAGAAAACCCGCACGTACCCTCAATTGCGGCCTGACGTTCCTTCAACTGCGCCTCGAGTTGGCCAATCTTCTGCTGGAGGACCTTCTTCTCGTCATTCCATAGCGCGCGTTCAGTCACCAAATCCATCTTTGCCGAATCCCTTTCCGCGGTTGCCTCGAGCATTTTCGTCCAGTGATCCTCGAGCTCTGCGTCGCGTTCTTGAATCCGTTTCTCAAATATAGACATCATCTGGTTGAGTGCACCCTGAATGAGCGGGTTGTCCGGCGCCACTGGCGCAGGCAATGGTGGCGAGGTCGAGCCCAAAGTTGGCGAGGTGGCAAGTGAGGTGCTGCTTTCGAGCGGGGTGGGACGCTTGGCCATGAAATAGGCCAACGGTACGCGAAGGCGATGGTTGGGGCTGAGGCCCTGGAAACAATAGGGCAGTTGTGGTGAAGGCTAGGAAGCACTCGGAGTTTGCCGACCTCAACAGGAGTCAGGAGTATGCAGTGCAATTGCTGACGGTGAAGACGTGGTGAACACTTCCATGAGGATCGTTGAAGAAGATACGAATGGGTAGGAGAGTGTCATTCTCCTTACGCGGAGGGCAAAGTTCAAGATAAGGATGTGTGAACGACGGAGAGGAGTCTATTATGTGAAGGGGCGCATAGTGGTTTGTAACTAGATTCGACCCTAAGCTCTCACTGTATCCATGCCCCCACCCGCCTACATCCCGGATCTCCCCGACTATGGCTTTCGGGTGACACAGAAAAAGCCACCTCCCTCGTTGATGAACAAAGGCGATGAAGGTGTATCCAACGTCATATAGATACCGGTGGGAACATGAAAAGCATGTGTCACTTGAAGGGAAGCGGTCGGTCAGCGTCAAGATCCTCCAAGTGCTTTTGAGCCGCCGTGACGCCGGGTGTGAATCCTTTCTGTGTAGAAGTATCCAATGCCTTTCGAATATGCACCCTCGCCACCTCTGGCTTCCCATCAAGCTGCCACGCGAGCGGTCAGAAGAGCGTGATTGCAAAGATGAGACCGAGGGAAGCCACGTACTCGTTCGATTGTCCCCAAATTAAGTAGGACAGAGACCAAATGCGCGTAGCATACCCCTGCGGTCCTTCCTCTTAGGTCCCGTTCGTTCTGCATCCCGGCGTGGATAGGGCCAATTTCTTTCAGTGCCCGTTCTATTTGGCCGAGTCCTTGGTTCTCCCATTGGCGAGCTTGATCAAGAGCCTCATTGCTTGTCGAATGGTTGGCTATCGTGGTGGCGATGTTGTTCATGGTTGACGCCGCATGACACCTCTTGCCCGGTTGCACAGCCGCCTCACTGTTAGGAAGCAGAAGGGAAAGAGCTTGAAGGTGGAGAGGCATGGCATATCTGTAGAAGTTGTGAGACCTTATCACCGATAGACGGGATGGGAGAAGCTCGGACACACTCTGCTTTCCCTCTTTCTGTGTACATCCTCCCAACTTCTTCAATCAGTGCCCCTAATTGATCCCTCTGGATAAAAGAGGGCAATTGGACGGTTCGGACGTCCATAGGGGGAACGCTTCCCGCAACAGATGGCTGGAATCCATTAAACTGGGCGACCATCCTGAGAGTTTCCTCTAACGCCCAGACTTTGTGAGATTCTTCATCGTCCTTCTTGTTTAGTCGCCCCGCTATTTGTCCGACGCGAAGAGATATGGAGGCCGCCCGAAGACGTTCCGGCTCTATTTCACCCGGTAGCAGGTTCAATTTCAGCTCTTCCAGATATTTGGTGTAGAGGTCGTAGGCTCTTTGTAATTGGCCAGCCCTCTCAAGTACCTACGAAAGATGAGTGATGTGATGAAGCAGACTCATTTAACGAACTTCGCCGTACGCGACTACCACCCCTGTCAAATAAGAAATAAGTTGTAAGTGTATGTCAAAAATTTCAGCAGTGCGAAGACAAACCTGATATCTTGAGGTCTGGCGAAGGCATAAGCTCCTCACGGGGAACGGTCTTCAACGCCTCATAAGCTCTATAGAATTCAGATCGACCAGTGATAAGGAAGGGAGAACTATATGCGTACTGTTGGAAATGTGTCTCACTTTCCTCATACTCCGCTTTCTCGGCCGCAAGCAATGCAGCGCGGAGAGGCTTTTCGACGGCTTTCGGGAACATTCTTGGTTTCGGGTATACAAACCCATAGCTGGAGCCGCAATCGTGGCGTCAGTCCTCATTCTAGAGGCAAGCTGTAGTAAAACCAACTTCACCAGGCGTAGGCAAGACCGGCAAGCGTCAACGCAGAGACGCCAATGAGCGTAGTTTGAAGCATGGATATGGGTTTCGTTCGGGGTGCTGGCAGAGGACGTTTCGGTGTTGGATTTACGTTGGTTGCGTTATGACGATGCGACGTGAAGGAAATTTGTAGTAGGCCCGGACGCGTTTGCAGAGGGTTTACGACTCTCCCAGGATGTAGTAGCCTCCCGTAAGGGCAGATGACGCGTGGTTGAGGTATCATTACGATTCCGTTGAGGGACGAATGGACGTGGCGGAGGACAAGCAACAAGCACGGAGGCTCATACCGGCATCGTACCGGCATCCTAGAAGAGGAACAAGGAATAATATGATTCGTGTGCACGAAGTGTAACGTCCACACCAGCCTCCTCAGCCCATCACGGAATTGAGGCTGGGGCCGATCGCCTCTTTTCATTACATTAGCTTACCTGAGGTTTGGCAAAAAAGAGTCTGGCTAAAGGTTCCGAGAGTGCATTCGAACGTAGGGAGAAGGGGGTGACGCTCGTATGATGACCTCACTGATTGCCCGGGTCCTCCTGAGTCCTCTTCAATCGATGATTCGCATATTGAGAACATCTTCCGTCACATTCATGCTTGGTGACCACCCGTTGGAGGCGTGTTTGCCACTTCGGAGCCTGACGACTGTGGTGCTTAAAACACGCGTCGTCCCCGCCGCGCTTATAGGACGGACCTAGCTCTCCGCTTCATCGTCACTTCTCTCAGTTTTACAAACGATCAAAACTCCAGGAGTTAAGTCCTCTTTGTGTGATGTCTGCAACAGGAGAAGCCTTGACGCATACCCTCCTCTGCGGAGTTTCGGTGAGTTGGCCTGCAGATTTGACTTATCCAACTTTGCTGACCATGATATAGAGCGTAGAGCTGGATGAAACCCTGACACGTTTGCTTCAGCCTGTCGTGAGCAATAACTCCCGGCCGATCGTCACGTAGGGACCCCCCTTGGTGAGAATGTCGCGGTAACTGATTCACGAACAGGTTACATGTTGGCAATAATCTCATCTCGGATCCTGCAACCGTCTCGCGAAGCACTGTTCAAGGGCGCCCCCAAATCCTGGTCTCGTATGTTCTCTCCTTCTTTCCAATGCCAAGGCTGACATGTACCTACACTCAAGTGAGCAACAGAGGCAAGCCATGTATTCAGCGTATAACGTTGCTTATGGAGGCCTTGAGCCGCTCCGTGTTTGGGAAGGTGACATCACCCTTTCTCACGTACTCTCTGCGCTCGGCTGTACAGGAGAGGCAAATTCTCATCCTCTCGGTGCTGGGTTTGTTTATCGAATTCAATCAATACTCACAAAAGCTGGTAAGAGCTCCCTTTGGAAAAGTAAGTCTATATTTGAGCAGGATGAGACGGCACACCCAGTATCTAAGAAAACCACAGGCTTTTGCGATATTGAAGAGTCTGGGGAGTGGTCAACTGCAGAGGCCCACTTTTTACGAGCCCGTCGTAGGTGTCTGCAGCCATTCGTGGATCGACTCCGCGAGGATCTGCCAGATAAGATTGTTGTCGATCTGACTG
>Ga0307515_10004261_pt1 | contig 29680 bp, 19 predicted proteins | sample 17_EM_MG_FD_194513 | JGI IMG/M metagenome (GOLD analysis project Ga0307515, IMG submission 194513) | Populus trichocarpa ectomycorrhiza microbial communities from riparian zone in the Pacific Northwest, United States - 17_EM | ecosystem: Host-associated > Plants > Roots > Unclassified | place... | reverse complement strand
AAGCAACTAAGCTTGATAATTGTGGCGGAACTATGTTATTAAACTTAGGGAGAACATTCGATCAAAGCAACATAAGTTGTGGACAACTTGGTTGTTAAGATTAATGAATTTATCTAGATCATAAGGCTGCCATTGGATTAAATCATTAGTGTGGACACTGTGATTGTTTGTTGGTTAGGGTTAGTTATACGGCGGATCCATTAATTAACCAACGTTAAGAAAAGATAAAAATTCAGAATATACACTGGAGTTTCATTTCAAGAATCGGTTTTGATTTCTATAGATGGATGTGTGCTTTCGACCAAGTTTTGTTTTCTTGATAAATTTCAATTTTAATTGATTTTGTTTGATAGTTTAATTTCTGCCATAGTTTAGATCATTACAAATCAAACCCTCCCCAATTGCATAACGTATAGCATAAAAATCTGAACTAAACCTTCCTCGTGGGATCGACCCCTTGCTTGCTCTATACTATTTTATGTGTTTTAAGCTAGGGTAATTAATTTGTGCGACCGTGATATCGTAACAAATTTTGGCACCGTTGCCGGAGAATGGATGTTATTCCCAAACTATCAATCTTAATTAGGACATCTTCTATCACACCAAGTGGATAAACAAAACTACGATCCGCAAGTTGTATTACAATACTAGTTTTATTCAAAGGCTCCAGACTAAGAGAATCATAAATATGTTTAGGCATAACACTAATGGATGCATCTAAATCGCATAAAGCCCTTTTAAAATTAGCATTACCAATAACACATGGGATAGTAAACGCATCTGGATTTTTTTGCTTCAAATGCATATTCTTTAGAACAACAACAAATACAACTTCACCCATACCTTTCAGTTTCGTGAACCTTCAAGAATTTGGCATACTTCAGAATTTGCTTAATAGCATCAAGCAAAGGAATGTTAAGTTCCACTTTCTTGAAAACCTCTAAAATCTCTTTTTCTTTGTCCTCTTTCTTTGTCCTAGAACAACTTATAGGAAAGGGTGGAATTATTTGAAAATTGGAATTCATTGAGTTAAGACTTACCTTCGGAGTAATAGTCATTGTTTCAGTTTGGGAAAGAGGAGGATGTTTCTTCTTTCTACTCAATTTGGTTTCTATCTCTTCTTCTTCCTCCATCTCAATTTGTTTTGACCTTTGCTTTTCAAGTTCTTTCCCACTTCGCAGCATGATCGAACTAACATTCTCTTTTGGATTCAATGATTGGGAGGGTAACTTTCTATTTATTTGTGCTTCCAATTTCCCTACACTTGAAGCTAATTGCCCCATTTGCTTCTCCAAGTTGTGAATAGTTGACCTTGTTTCCTGTTGAAAAGACATGACATTTTGCTGCAAGGTCACAGTGTTAGAAGCCAAAGTTTTCATCATCTCACGAAGATCATCATTGGATGGTGACCTCATAACATTGGAGTTTGTGAATAGAGGAGAAGGTTGTCTTGCTTGATAATTCTGTTGGTATTGAAATCCATGGGGATGGAACTGTCGACCTTGATTGTCTTGTTGAGGTGGGTTCCCATAGTGTAAGTTTGGATGATCTCTCCATCCAGGATTGTACGTGTTGGAAAAGGGATCATATTTACTCTGGGGTTGTCCATTGAATGCTCTATCAACTGCATTAGCTTGTTTAATGTAATCTTCTTGTATAGTTGGGCACATATCTGAGGCATGTCCTTGTAAGGAACATATGCTACAAACTTTCACCTGTTGTACATTTCCACAAGCCAAAGAACGCATAAGAGAAGTAAGATCATTAACTTTATTTTCAAGGTTAGAAATACTTACCTCATTTACTCATTTGTTTGAGAAGTCTCCACAAGTGCCAAACTGTTTCGAGTTGGCTGCCATGTTTGAGATCAATTGGCGTGCAACCTCGGGTGTCTTATCCACCAATGCCCCTCCACTTGCAGCATCAATGATACTACGGTCAGTAGGCATCAATCCTTCATAGAAATATTGAATGAGCAGCTGATCTGGTATTTGATGATGAGGACATTGAATGCAGAGTTCTTCAAATCTTTCCCAATATTCAGAGAGTGTCTCTCCATGAGATTGTCGAATCCCACATATTTCTTTTCTTATGTTGGCAACTCGAGATGTTGGGAAATATTTTTCAAGGAAGATCTTCTTCATGCCATTCCATGTTCCAATGGAACTTGAGAGAATAGAGAAAAGCCATGCCTTTGCTGCCCCTTTTAAAGAGAAAGGGAAAGCTTTCAACTTAACATGTTCTTCATCAACTCCATTCGGTTTCATGCCAATGCAAACCATATGGAACTCTTTGAGATGAGTATGAGGATCTTCTCCTGCAAGACCATTAAATGTTGGTAGCAAATGTATAAAACCAGAATTGAGCTCAAAGTTTACATTATTGTCGATGTTTATGCACAATGGTTGATTTTCCACGTTAGGAGCAGCAAGCTCCTTGAGTGGTTGTTGTCGTGCAACAACCATGGTGTTGAGGCGAGCTTCCTTTCGTAACCTGCGTAAAGTACTTTCTATTTCGAGATCCAACTATACTTGACTTTGATGATCTAAACTATGGCAGAAATTAAACTATCAAACAAAATCAATTAAAACTGAAATTTATCAAGAAAACAAACCTTGGTCGCAAGCACACATCCACCTACAGAAATCAGAACCGATCCTTGAAATGAAACTACAGTTTATATTCTGAATTTTTATCTTTTCTTAACGTTGGTTAATTAATGGATCCGCCGTATAACTAACCCTAACCAACAAACAATCACAGTGTTCGCACTAATGATTTAATCCAATGGCAGCCTTAAGATCTAGATAAATTCATTAATCTTAACAACCAAGTTGTCCACAACTTATGTTGCTTTGATCGAATGTTCTCCCTAAGTTTAATAACATAGTTCCGCCACAATTATCAAGCTTAGTTGCTTCACAAGTTTATATATCACAACTCCAGTTTTGATATCAAATTTAGCAATAGATTGTTCACAATAATAACTTAGAGTCCGCTCTAGCAATTAAGATAGACAATCATAGGAAATATGCATAGGAAAATAAGCATACTCATTCATAATACAAACTGAAAATAAATGGAAGAATAAATCTCACAGTTATTGAAATCTGAAGGTTTTTGCATCCTTGCAACCAAGAAAACAAGTTTAGCCTTGCATATCTATTGAACAACTACTTTAAAGATGGAAGAAAGCATGATTTCTGGTTTGTAGAGGGGAGAGTTTGTGTTTCTTCTCTTATGGCTGCCACCCCTCTTTCTTTGATTCTATTGCACTCTCTTTCCTTCCTTTTTTGCTCTCTTAATAGCGTAAACTTAGCTGTCTATTTATACACAAATTGTAAGTAAGAAAAATCAAAGTTCAAGTGTGAACATCAATAGATGGTTGTAGTGCGAAGGCGGCGGCTGGCGGCTGGTTGGTGGTTTGAGGTTGGTGGTTGCCTTTCTTGACCTTCTGGATTGATTTACTAGAGGATCTAAATTTCTAAAATAAAAACTTTGATGTCGGTTTGGATGCTTTGAGATGTAATTTGGATTCGTTTCTTCACGAAACCTGTTTGTTGGCAGAATTTAGTTGTCATTTTAAAAACTCATATCTCCCTCATATGACATCTTTGTTGGCTGAAATTTGGAGCGTTGATATGTTTGTAAGTCAGGAATCCAAAAAAATTTAGTTTGTATCAATTGGATGTCTACAACTCCATATATTCAATTTTGAATGGACAAAGGTCGATACTGGCAGAATGCGAGATTTGAATTTGAAGGCTGTGATTTCCATGCTCTTCCTTATTTTATTTTTCTTGACTTAGATTTCTAGAAAGGTATGGATGTTATCTTTCTAATGCCACTAGAATCACTTCTTTTTTACCTTTAGAGCTCACGCTCTGCACAAAACATCGACTGAACATCAAATCTGCCAATTATCTACAATTTACTCCTTTTTGCATCTTTCATCCAAAAGTGCCTTCAAAACATAAAACAAAGAATATCAAGGCACTTTATACATAAAACATAGGCAAAACACTAGTTAAATGCGAGTAAAACTATCGAATAATATGGTTGCATCACATGCCCTTCCTAGAGGTTAAGATCACAAGTTGTGATTCGAGTAAGCAAGAGCAAAAAAGCCATCGAAGCTTACTATAAAGATTCAAACTTTTAAGCAAAAGAAAACTCCATGAAGGAAGGGGACCTATATTTCTCAGGTAAGTATAAATGCATATTGATTATAATGCATTACTTTGATCTTTGAAAGATTAGTGTCTTACCAGCAAGTCTCTTTCGAGTGCGTCTTTAAGTCCTCATCTCTAAGGTAGTGTGTTTTGTAACCTTATCTCCTTTTGAGTGCGTATTTGAGCCCTCATCTCTCAGATAGTGGCCTTCAAGCCCTATCTTTTCCTTTTGAGAGCACATTTGAGCCCTTACATCCCGGATAATGCGCTTCTTAGCCTTATCTCTATTTTCATTCAGAGTGTGCTTTCTAGCCCCCGCTTCTCAGATAGTGCGCTTTCTAATCCTATTTTAGCTTTTCCTTCCATGTGCATTTTCTACCCTCGCTTATTAGATAGTGTGCTTTTTAGCCCTATCTCTTACCCTTTAGAGAGCGTCTTTGAACCCTCAACCCAGGTAGTGCGTTTTCTAACTCTATCTCCTTATGAGTACGTCTTTGAGCCCTCATCCCCCTCTGAGCCCTCATCTCTCAGATAGTGTGTCTTCAAGCCCTATCTTTTTTTCCCTTTGAATGCTCATTTGAGCTCTCATCTCCTAGATAGTACGTTTTCGAGCCCTATCCTATCGTCCTTTCAAGATATCTCTGGCCAAATCCTTTCGCCATGTAAGTTGTATTTTTTTACCTTGATAAGTCACCCATTACAATCAGACCACTTTGAAAAATCTTTTTATTTTTTGCATGGGCCGATCTCCCATTACAATGAGATCATTTTAAAAAAATCTTTGTATTTTTCACATGAGCCGATCGCCCATTACAATGAGACCACTTTGGAAATTTTTTGTGTTTTTCACCTGGGCAGTTCGCCGTATGTCACACTAGAAGCATGATAAGAACATTTAAATTTTAACTATATGCTTGCTTTGTTTATGCATACATATGTTAAAACTTAAGCAATATGAGAATCAATCAATTGTTAGAATTTAAGTCATTTGATGTGGGTTTTTGAGGTTTAGATCATCTTTCATATGGAGAAATATGGTTAGAATCAATTAGGTTTGAATTGGAGAAGAAACAAGTGAAATCATGAAATTTTGCAATCTCTAAACAATTGGGAAAATGACGAGATTATTTTAAAAAACGATCAGACTGTTTTGCACGATATAAGAATTGTGTTTGTTTTTCTCTCCTCAAAAGCATGATTTCTCTCTATTTCTGCATTTTCTCACCCTCTCCTTATAAACCCTAAATCTCTAAAAACCTTCCCCAAAGCTTTTATACTCAAATTAAACACCAAATCCATCTCATAACCCTTTGAAATCACCCACGTTAGGGTTATTTGGGTTCAAAATCTCACAAAATAAAATAAACCCCAACCTTGTAATCTTTGAAATCCCTTATGAAAAACAATGTCAATAGTCAAGATTCCATCAAATAGGAATGTTCTAGGGTTTAATGATAACCTTTTCATCCCCGAAGAAGCCAAAAAAAGACAATTAAAACTAGGCAAATTTGCTCCACCAAGGTATGTGAATTGGTATGACCATGGTAGAATGAATATAATGAATTGCATTGAGAACATTGGTTGGAAGAGTGAATATAGGAATGTTGGGATAATATCTATTTGAGTAGCTATGTTTATGATGTCAAAATAGAATTGAACTCTAATGTTTTAGCTCAAATTTTGGAGATACCTAGGGCAAACTTTACTAGAACTTATGTCTCCTATCAATTTATTGAGGCACAAAATACCCCAACTCCCCTCGATCAAATGAGATTAGTGTTTGGAAGAACTTGGGATGATGGTGAGAGGACAATTGCAATGTTTTTATCTTGTTTGAAATGTATTTACTAGAACTTATGTCTCCTATCAATTTATGATGGATAATGTTTTAGCTCAATGTATTTTTTGCCTAAAAAATGCATTAAAAAAAACTAAAATTCATAAATCTATGGATAATGACTTGTATAGTAGATGGAAAGCCATTTGATTTAGCGTATTTATTTTTGAAACACATGAGCAATGTTATTAAAGGAAGGCAAAGAAGAGCCTTAGTATATGGAGCTATTTTGACTGAGATCTTCAATGCATTTGATGTGAATGTGGGAGAGTATAAGGATGATAGAGACATTAGGAGATATCTTATCTATGATTCCATAAAATTAAGTAAATTAGGAATGATTTGTATTGATAATGTATGGATTTATGATCCCTCAATGGAGCCTAGTGCTAGTAAATTGGAATTATGACCAAGACAAAGATCATTGAATATAGATCAACAACTTTTGTCTTCACAACCAATGCCTTCTTATCAGCCTTAATCAACTTTTGAAGAAGGTTCATCAAGTGTTCCACCTATGACCTTGCAATCAATTTATGATATGCAAAGTGAAATGCTTAGGCAAATGAATGCCTTTCGTGAAGATATAACTGTATTTCATGGGGATATCATGAAATTGCATCAAGATATAAGTAGGGTTAATAAAAAAGTTGGTGGTATCCATAGTAGAGTGGATACCATGTATCATTGGATGCAACTGGACCACCTTAACTGAGATCTCGGAGGACTTAATGCAGATAATATTGATGACATCATGGATGAAGGCAATGACCACAACAATGATGATGATTGACTCCTCATTCATATTGCTCATGATTTTTGTATTTTTTTTATTATGAACATCCTTTATATTTTATTTGTATGAAATATGAATTTGATGTCTCGTATTTTTTATGAATTTAATGTTTTGAATGTTTGAACATCTTTATTGCATTATGAAGAACACTATTGATGTTGAGAATCTATTGGGTTATGCATAAAGTGCTTTATTCAGGGAGAGATATTTTTCTAAACAAAAATAGGGAGAACTTTTACAAAAAAAAAAAAAAGGAGAATTTTATTATTTATCTTGGTTTTCACATTATAAGGATAAGTTTTTTTTCTACCTTCTTGATTAATGACAAAAAGGGGGAGAAGTTTTGAAATGCATACATTGAAATGTTTTATTACATGTTTATTACATTATATGCATTAATGTTTTGTCATCATAAAAAAGAGGGAGGTTGTTAGCTTTATGGCTATAATAATGATTTAATTATATGTTTTGATGATAACATAAATATTAGATATAATAAAATATTATTTTGATATATGCATATCACATTATTAATATCATAATGTATTCCATGCTTAAATGATTTAAATAAGGATATGCTAAAATTTTAGTGGAGGATTTAATCAATAATGATTTGATTCCTTACAATGCAAAAATAATTCCAGCTCTAATATTTATTGATTGGGTTAAAGAATACATGAACGATTTCATGAAAAATAATGAAGCATCAATTATACTTGGTCATGATTCAAGGATGAATCATATTGAAGAAAGGGGGAATGATACGATCCAGGCAACGAAAAAACGATCAGATTCAGTTTCAGGCATAATGTTCCCAACTGTCCAGTTTTAAAGCAATAGATGTAACTCTCAATCCGACTATTGGATCGGACTGAAAATTAACCTAGTGTTTCCAGACATATTTTTAAATATTGGTTTAAAGTTTTAGATCAATCAGAGTTTAATAAGGCAACGCAACACATACCATAAGTTGTTGTATGAGTTCTATTATCCAGTTCCTTTTGATTTATAGACTTCTTATTTGTCATAGATTCTTATCCTAGTGCATGATTTTAACCATTATGTTCTTATTGATCTGGTTCCTATTCCAATTGATGATAGCACAACAAAGTATATCAAACATGCTAATAAAGGGCGGAAAATGGTCAGATTTGAGCCGAGAGATCTTGTTTGGATTCATCTTAGCAAAAATAGATTTCCAAGCAAGCGAAAGTTCAAATTGATGCCGAGAGTTGATAGACCATTTCGAGTTATCAAAATGGTGAATGATAATACTTACAAGGTTGACCTTCCTGATGAGTACAACATTTCAGCTACCTTTAATGTAAAAGACTTGTCACCTTACTTGGAAGATGTTGATGATTCTGATTTGAAGACAAATCACTTTTAACCCTGAGGTGATGATATGCAACATGATTCTATCATGCAAGGGGCTGATTCTAATGTGTATGGGGTCCAATGATGAGAGCTCGAGCGAAACAACTACAAAGTGTTTTAACAAGTCAGATAAGTGCAATTGAAGTTTCAATGAGTTTGAAGGTTATAAACTAAATGAAAATGGTTCAAATATGTTTGTTTTGTTTTCAAATAAAGCTTGAGTCATGATTTGTGAGTTTTTGAGAGTTTGAGTTTGTTGTCAGCCTAAAGGCCAATTTGATCCTGAATTTTCACCACTTTATTGCATTGAAAAATAAGCCTATTCTATATGTTTTTCAAGTTTAGAATGTCATCTTTCAAGTTTGTCCAACCATGCATGCATTGGAGTCTTGTATGAAAAGTTATAGTTTTAATTTTTGTGTGTCTATGTGTTCTATAAGTAAAAAAAAAGTGTTCTATTTATTATTCGTTTAGTTTTTTAAAAAAAGTTATTTATTTGGATTTGAATTATGTCATTTTAGTATTTTCTAGACTTGAAGGATTATTCCAAGTATATAACGATGTTTCAAACCAAATATGAGACTTTTAAAACAATAAAAAACTTTTCACTTTTTTTTTAGAGAGTTTTCTTCTTTGTTCTTTTATTTCTAGAATTGGTTAAAGAACAAACCAAACTTATCACTTTTAATCGCAAAGAGTGTGTCATTTTTATCCTGATTGACATTTCTTTGTAGCATCTCTAATTTATCAAAGAGTTTTATTCAGACTTTAACCCTAATTTCCATTACATATAATGTAATTTTCAGCCTCAAAACTTTTTAATTGAATTAGATCACTTGATTTTGTTAGTCTGCTGACAGATAGAGATAATGAAAGCTGTTTACAGTGCTGAAAATGACAAGCTGCTGAAATTGCCGATGCTTCACAACCCCCACCGCCGCCTCATCCTCCAACTCCATGTATTTACTCTTTTATCTGCTTGAAACACCAACCATCTTTTCAACCTCATTTCATTATACTCCTTGCTTCTTTGTAGCCATTTGGAATTGAAATGCCCTGTGTAAAGTGCTTAAGATGCGGAAATTATGGTCACCAACGTGGTGATCGTGAATGTCCATTGAAAGATGGTACAGTACCGGAGCCGTCTAGAAAGAGATGATAGCTGACTGTGATTGTGGCTCAACACACACACATGAACCATAACAGGAAATAAACAATTAAAAGGATTGTTTTCTATTTGACAGTTGAATTGCTTTTAGATTGAGAATAGTTTCAACCTTGTTAATTATACAAAGAATTTCATAAATCTGCATAAAAAATAAATCAATTTGTCTGCAACAACAACACATAGCAGCATAAATATGACTCTATTTGTAATGTTCTTGCTTTCGAACCGGAATGTCAAACCTTACTTGCGCAACGAAGGAATATAAACTTGCACCTCAACCATTACATAGAAGAAATCAACGAGGCATATACAATCAAAGAGAAATCGGGAAGGGATAAATGGGAGGATGCAAAGTTTATTGTTGCAATACACACTTTCCCTGTCGAAAATCATGAATTTTTCAAGAAATTCATTATTGAGAGTTTTCAATAATAACCCAGCTAGCTCCCATCATATTTTTCAAATCCCAGCTTCTTTTTTTCCAGGCACTCCAACAGCTGATCTTTATTGCTGGGCTGTATGAAAGATGGGGTTCCTCCAGGTATAGCTCATTCAAGCTATGAATATCGTTTCAGTTGAATTTTTTACTCTACTCTGGATAAAAAATAAAATCCAGAGGCAAAAATGCTTAGTTACCAGTGTTGTGAAATTGAATGAAGATTGGCTAGTTGAATAACATGGATCGTTCTGTAAATGAAAAGCTAATATGATCTGAAATTGAAAGGAGTGTCTTATTGAAATGAATTTGATTACAAGAAGAAAGTAGCAAGGAAAGAATTGAAAATAACACCAACCTCGCTATCATCTGTTTGAGCCACAGTAGCAGTAAGGGGATCATCTTCTTTGTAGACCACTCTCTTCTTTAAGCATTATAACATCTTTTTTTCAGACCACTTTGGTGACCGTACTTTTTACATTGCGCACTTCAATTCCACATGCTTGCGATGATTATTCATGTTTAGCTTGGATTCTTTCATCTTTCCTAGGCAGCAGCAACTCCATCTAGAGTTTCCCCACCTCGGATTGGTTCCCTTCTTCCTCAGGAACAAAACATAATGTTCCATCGAACAATTCAGAAAGTGATATATACAGGGAGGAGGCTGGTGGTTAGCAATGCAATGTCGCAGCATTGCCATGTAAAATCCCCCCCTTAAACTCAGATCCTCCATAAAGCAAAAGGTTGCATAAGATTCTTTATTGTCTTAAACTGTCAAAACCTACTGCCCATAACTTCGCATGTGTTGAATGGCAAGCGTCCCTGCAGACAACCGGCCATATGCCCTGCAACATCTCCTTCGCTTTCTTTATTTGGTAGTGTAGTTTAACTGTGTTTTTAAAGAAAAAAAATTAATTTTAAATTAACTTTTTTATATATTTAACGTAATAATATTTTTAATTAAAAAATATTTTAAAAATCAACATCAACACTGATGACCAACAACAAATTTATAAGTCAGATCAGAATTTGTAACACCATTAACTCCATTAATGGGAATTGATATTTTACGAGTAATATTTGAAAGCAGTAGTATTAATTTCTTCCTTTGTAATTTTAACAAATATAAGTAACCTAAACATCAGCTAGGCTACTTGAAACATTTACTGTGGAGATTTCAGCAAAAACTCCAAGCATAAAAAATGTTCATGAAAGAGATGAGAAAAAAAAAAGTACAGCAGAATTCAAGGTTGGTGACAAGCTGTAGTAACTTATCTGTTCTGTATAGGATTGGGTCCTGTATAGACTTTCCTCTTTATTACCATCTTTATATGCATTTCTTTTGAGGCCACCGATACTATTAGACATGCAGGATTGTTCTTCAGCTCAGAACTAGACCCACCTCTGAAGCTACTAAACTTTCCATGCCCAACAGCATAACATGGAGTCTCTAACTGTGACATTATCAACAGAAGAAGAAGAGATAGGCAAAGCCAGCTCTCTTCTTAGAACCCCCATATCTTTCTTCCTTGAAACCCCCAATTCATGGCATGGAAATGGAACGCTGACTAGAGTTATGTTTTGTAAGAAGTAAGGGAAGCAGGAGCTGCAGTGAGAGATGACTGGAGGTGGGGATTTCCCTTCTTGGCAACTTATTTTTGCTTACCGATTTCAGAGCCTAATTTCTGCTGAGAAAAGCTCTGTAGGTTTAACTAGAAAGAGAGACGTTCAATTTCCTAACCTGAAAGTGAGTTTCCCAATGTCTTTAGCTTTCTATCTTCTAATTTCCTCCAGAAACGATGATGTTTTCTGCCACTTCTTTAATTTAGCAGAAATGATCGGTCCACGAAAATCATACGTGTAACTTTCGATATCTTTATTATCATACATGAAAATCATACAAGTCAGCTATCGAACTCAAACTTTTAATTTTCTTTTTTTAAAAAAAAAAAAAGCTCTAAAATGATGTTTTAGTAAACAAAAGATCGGGTTTTTTCATTGATCTGGATGAGCGAGTCACCGGATTAACTGCTGGACCAGTCTTATAACATTGCCGAAAAATCTTATTTGTTTCAATTATTTTTCTCAAGAATTCTTAATTAGACTAGTTGATGTAAATGTCCCTTTGTAGCTCACTTTTTTTTAAGCCAAATCTATCGAAAATAACGATAAATATCCATAGATTATGATTAACGTTTTACAGGCTACTATCTCTTCCTTGCCAAGCATATATCAGCATCAAACATTTTGATTTCTTGACACCGTACGATTCCGGCTGCTCCACCAGAGCAGAGCCATCTCTCACTACCTTTGTTCATATTCCATCTAACTCTATGCATTGCAACCATTTTAGGTGGGATGCTTTCAACTACATTCCCAGCTCCCTCCTTTCCGCCACCTTTCTGTTTGACATCTTGCTCGTCATCAATGCATACCAATGCTTGATCCTCTCCTTCCATTTGCTTACTCCCACTTTTTGATTTTGGTTTCCTCTTGCTTTTTGTAGCTGTCAATGTCTCATCTGATCCATGATCCATACCAGGATCATCACCATAGCAAAGAGCTGCGACGAGTTTGACAACCTTGATGACCAAAAGAGAGAAGAAATGCGAAGCTAACAAGAAGAATATAGGGGTGAAAATTTTGCACTTACCTAATGGTGGATCATCTGAAGTAGGAATTTTTGCGGCCTTATTTGACACAGACAAACGCTGCTTGGATTTTGGATTGTTCCCAACATCGTTAACTGGCTTCTTCAAAGGTAAAGGAGTATCTGGTAATGGAGTGCCCACTATAATAGCTGATTCATCCTCACTCAAGGACCCACAACCAAAATGTGGGGCCCTATGTCTCGATGGATCTTTCTCCACTGCTTTTGTTGTGAGCTGATTATGAAAGCAACACTATAAGCTTTAGCAAATGCTCTGAAGTAGCTTAGAGTACACAATCCACAATATGTAATTATTCAAACTCAACCATGAATTGTTTGTTAAAAGAGTAGCATCAAGTATAAGACACATACTTTAGTTATCTACATTTTTCATGTGAAGATCTATCTATCGTGAGTATGTTTTGATGCCAATCCTTCATGTCATTGATGAAACTAAGTAATTCAACCAAAATTTTGCAAACATGCTCAAGAAATATGGAACAAGTAAAACAAGTACAATTACAGAAAACACAATCCACAATCCCAGGTGACATGTTAAACAGGTATGCTACAAAATAATTCTTGTTTACACCAATATGCCAGACTCCTGCCAAATTAAATTCATGGATAACGTGGTCTCCCCCCTCCTAGCACTCAACATTAACAAGTGTAAGAGGATAGGCCCCTGCATGACACAGAGACTAATGATATGATGTCACATGTATGTTATGTAGGAACCTATCACATTGTAGAGATAAATCATATTGTAAAATGGGAAGCCAGCTACCTGGAAGCGGCAAACAGTACCATCTGCACTGCAATATGCAACCATGCCTGTCAATTAAAAAAAGAAGGAATTGTGAAAAGTGGATAGAGTAAGGACAACAAACAATAAGAATCATTTTTAATTGACCCGATTGTAGTTATATGCAATAGAAAAAAGATTGTAAATTCCACCAAAGAAATACCTAAGTTACAACGTATCACTATAAAAAAGTTCTCAAGAAAAGTGGAGGACAATGAAGCGGGACCCTGTTTCTCCAGTAGAGCTGACCTGACTGGATGAAAATGGCCCATTTGCAAAACTAGACGTCTATTCCATTAGGTCGAAAATTTTCTCAAATCAACAGCTCACCAAATCATCTGTATTCATTTGGACACATCATAGTCTTAACAGGTATTATTAGTCACCCGGCATAAGGTATCACTTTCTACTCCAACTAGATTTATTTGTTACAAACAACAGAAACAGAATGGTAGACTGGATCAAGCAATACTGGAGGAGGCATTTTGAAGTTTGTTATTTGAGAGGGACTTATTTATGCATTAACCATAAATTAAAATAAACATCGATTAACGTACGCCAGTTGGGTTGCTAACAACAGAGCCGATCAAAATAATGATAAAGACCATAGTTTTGTAGAAGAAAGGATCCTAATCTCAAAGAGCAGAACCCAAGATGCAACAATCAAATAATGTTGCATAGGCAACTCCAGTCACAAATGCTGTAAGATGATGATCAAAACCTGAGGGAAGAAAATGCAGTATACCATACCACCTTTCGTTTTGTCCCCCAATTTTGATCAAGCAATTAATGAAATTACATTGTTTCAATAATAAAGCAAATGACAGCACAAGAGTACCTGTAAGCCTTGACACTTGAACGCTCCAGATAGCAAAGGAAGAACAATTAACAACGTGCATCCCTAGTTGTTTTGGTCCAACAGAAGGTTTTCCATTGACGGCAGCATCATATGCAGCCCTTGCCAGGCTGAGGAGTCTCATTGTTCCATCATCAAAGGATAAAATTATACATCTGAAAATGCAAACAATTAAAGGTTCAATATAAGCGAATAACCTTATCACTAAAATCCTCAACCTGTGATTCATTCAATAAAAATAATGCAACACCTTGGATCCGGCAGCCAATCCAGGCTATATATGAGTTTTGGTGCTGGATGGAGGTCCCACAAAGGTCGGAATGGATCACTGCAATTATTCAGAAGCTTAGTTCTACAGCAACTATATTTCAACAAAGAAAAAATACATATGGAATTGATCTCCTCATTCTACAGGTGAAGTAAAGTAGGGATTTAGAACTTCCTCCTGCTCTGAAAACATAACAATGTTGCATGATATATACAGCCAACATGTGCAGAAGTATTCCACATGGAAAACTAATAAAATAAATTCAACTCTCAGGTGTCTTTTTCTACCACCTATAAATGAGTTCCTGACCATTAATGTTGAGATGAGAAACCAGACAAGAGGGAAATGTTTATATATATGAAAGGGGAGCATGAATGCATTAGGCCCCCTCGCTGCAAAGGTTGTTGATCGGTTTTTCTTAATCCTAGAGGACAAGTCGATATTAGAGAATGGCCACTCAAAAAAATCCAACCACAAATAAAGATGTCAAGTATGATGCAGAGATTGATAAGGGCATATGAAGACGCTCAATTCTAAATCCCAATATCAAAATGATGCAAAATTCATGGAAACGTATCACTCTGATTGCAAAATGCTTATCAATGTTTTGTTTATAGGAGTTTTCTGTGCTGTGATTGTAGCAGTGATAACTCCAGACACAAAGGAACCAGAGAATATAGTCACAAAAAATTAGAACTAGATCATGAAAAATTATGCTCCACCTCTTCAGAGGCTTTTTACTCTACAAGTATATATCACAAAATTTTATGAAAATTTGGTGCAAGCATTAAGGAAAATGGTCTCCAAGTCTTTTGAACTTGAAACCTTGCTATACCCCTCTGTACAGTCATCCAAAGCTTAGAGCACATAATGGTACTGGTGTGCATTAAAGTATGTCTACTACAGGGCAAGGATAAAGGGCAGTCATGATAGTTCTATTACACATACTGGAAAGTTCCATACAAAATCACGTAATCATAAGTCTATCTGAAGCAAATTGAGCATCTAAGCAATTAAGCATTTTTATATCAAATGGCACACGCAAACAATGACATCAAAATAATTCCATGTAATTGTGAAAACAAATAAATCATACCTACCGTATGTCCCAAAACTTCAGGCCCAAATGTCCAGCAGTGAGGATAAGATTTGGACTCTCTTGGTCACTGGAAAATAGTTTGAAGGCAGCATATTTTATATCTCAATTATAAGCACAAGATATGAAAACTATGGCTAGTACAAATTCTTTGAATAAACATCTTGAAAGTTTCCATGCAGCCCTTTACAGGTAAAATAGCATTATACACGATAATATTTCTAGATGGGTTATTGACAACACAGAAATTTTACAGGCAAGGGATATGTCATTCCCAAAGTAGCAGGATTATATATCTTCAGATCTAATAAATAAAAGTGAAAATTTGCATCAAAATATCAGAGGTAAATCAAATATACAGCTAGAAAAGCAACAGACCGAGTCATCTGACATCAATTACCTTTCAGATGGGACCCATGCAATTGCTCTAATAGGAACTGTATCTGCGCTGAAACAAAGCAAAGGCCTTGTATCTGTAAATTAAAAAAGGGAAAAAATGGAATGACCAATCAATTTAGATCAGAAACTTCGACCAAATTTAATTTGTAATAAACCTTGAGACATGACATAAACTGTATCCACACAGTTCACACAGAAAGAACTAATATATGAAAGTCATTAGACTCATTTGTTATTACCACCAGATGCGCCACTTGCAGAGAATTTCCACAAAGCGACCTGAAAATGAGGTGATGAAAGGCCAAGACACGATTAGACTTTGCCCCAAACTGTGGCAGACAATTAAATTAATAACAGCAGAAACAACAGGATGATTGACATATTACTGTTCCATCATGGCATCCAGCAAGTAAGTAATCATGAGGGTATGAAGTTGACCACTCTACTGCCAAAGGGATGCTGTATAGGAGTTAAAAAAAAATTAGAAACAAAATAATAATAAAGCACGCTGCAAAAAATAAGATCAAAGAGCAAAAGGCTCTATAATTTATGACAATTCTTCAACAATCTGAGTTGAGTGAATTTGGAATTCAATGATAAAAGATCTTCATCAATCATTCTATTCAACTGTACACATCACTTCAAAATCCACAAAACCCCGAATGTCAAATTCCCTTGTGTGACATATATGGACAAGGATGATAATACTTTAGTTGCAGTCCTTTCATTTGCTATATTATTGTTTTTTCTCCTTTAGAAAAATGAATTTACTTCTCTCCACTCATAAAAACACAGTACAATGGTACGCTTGGCTTCCACCATATATCGCAAACCAAATCATTCCATGTGAAAGTGAACTCTCCGGGTCAGAAACTCTACAAACAGAGGCTTCTAAGCTACATACCAGATAGTCCTGTTAAAAAGAAAACCTAATAGTGTATTCTTAAATCTCTTTATATTCCAGTAGTATTTCATATTAATATAAAGAGCATAGAAGATATCACCACATTACCTCTGTATACCTCCACACTTCAGAGTAGAACATCTGAATACTGGCTTTATCTTTACAAAGCGAGGATCTGTGCCTTCTAAATTAGACGAAGAATAAACTGATTTCATAGCATGGGGGAGAGGAACATCCCATCTGCATTTGATAGGGGGGGTGATCAGACAGTATCGCATTGATAATTAATTTATGCTTAAAATTAAAAGCAACACCTAGCATTTGGGAGAATTATGGTAAGAGTTACATTATGGGTATAATGAGAGGCAAAAAAAAGGAAAAGGAATAATGGGCAAATGAAGTTATATGTTTCCTAACCACTTCTCACCCCCAAAACCCCCCACCCATCCCCCACACTCAAATGACAACATTATTTTTTTCATTTCTTCAATTTGCAACATTCCAGCAATGAAGTGTAAAAGTCTCCTTTCAGTTTTCCAAGAAATCATCAGCAGTTATGTTCTTAGTCTAAAATTCAACATGATTACATATGATCAATTCCTTCTATTAATCATATCTGAAAATGCCAGAACTATTGGTCATTATAGAAACGTCAATCCTTACTATGAATATTATCTCACACTAATCCACATGAAGAAGATGACTTACACTTCCAAAGATCCATTTCCCAGCAAGACAGCAAGATAACCCATGCGATGCTGGAATTTGGAAGGGGGTGCATTACAAGGCTGCCATTTGACATCCCATGCAACTTTTCCATTGTGAGCTAGGCATAATACAACTCTTGGCAAATCAGCATCCTTCGGAATGGAAGAAGTAGGATTGATATCCAAAGAAACATTATCAGAACCATAAGCTGGCATTGCAGTGTTGAGTCCAGAATTCTCATGTGTTTGGTAGTTTACAGTTGAAGATGTAGAGTTGATATCCAAAGAAACATTATCATCTTCATTATGAATCAATAACAGTGGACATGCAACATCACCAGAAATACTTCCCTTCCTTGCATTACTATTCAATCTTCTACTTTGTGCAGTAGTTTTAAGATTTGTATTACAATCAAATAGCTGTTTGGTGAATTTTTTTTGTTCTTTCACCTTGTGTTTTTGTTTGGCCTCGTCTTGGCTGTTTTGAGAAATCCCTTCTATAGAAAGCAGTCCGGGTGAATCTTGTGGGTATTCAACAGAGAGAGCTTGGACATACTGGTTGCTGCTATCCAAACTATCAAGAGATTCATTTGTTGGGTTCTTTCTAGGCCGTCCTCCCCTCTTAACTTGACCGAAATTCTCCTTTGTCGCTTCATTAACTGGAGCTAAAATCTCCTCTATGGCTTCATTACTGGGTGATTCTTCTATTGGCTTTTTTCTAGGTCTTCCTTTAGGCCTCTTAGCTGAAATCAACTCCGTGGCTTCGTTACAGGGTGATTCTTCTATTGGTCTTTTTCTAGGTCTTCCTTTTGGCATCTTAACTAAAGCCTTTGTGGCTTCATTTCTGGATGATTCTTCTATTGGCTTTTTTCTAGGTCTTCCTTTTGGCCTGTTTAATTCAACTGATTTGTCCATCTTGGATACATTGTATCGAGCTCCCAGTTTTGATTTCTTCATTGGAAGTGCTTCCTCATCCCCACCGACATTTAAAACACACCATATCTGGACCATGCCTCTGCCAGTAAGTGGTACACCTATTCTGTGATAGTAAGATTCAGGAGGATGGGCAGAAATAGCAACAAACTACACAAATTGACAAAAGAATCAAGTCAAAGGTCCCCCAAAAAAAGTCTCCAAAACTTATGGAAGAGATAAAGTATCAACAAGGAAAATATAGTCAGGCTATGGATCATAAAGGTTCAACCTTGTTTTTGTATAATAATTGACATTTTATAGTCGACTAGACATTATTCATGATGACACCAATCTGAACTATCTAAATGAATGCAGTTTTACCAAATCCAGCAATCGATATCAATATATAAAGCTACTTCCAAGAATTTTATAAATTTGCTCAAAGATAACTGAGACTTGCAGGTTCTTCAATTGATGTTTTTTGCCTCATGCATGTAACTAGGAATAAAACATTCTTCAGTAAGTTAGAGGTGTGAATTAAATGAATTGACCAGGCTATGTTCTATATGTTTGCATGTCCATGCAAATGACTCCATGATCTTGTTAAGAAAATGTTATCTGAATATTAGGGACACATACATGAGCAGCCCATCAATAAGAGGTCAAGAAATTCTTTAATAATTCAACTCCACAACCATAAAGGCGAAGGCATTAAGAAAGAGATGAGAGAAACCTCGCGTTTGATATGATTGTCAGGCCTTTCATGAACCCTAGGACACCAATCCAATGCCCAAACAGACCCTCCAACATGCATCACAAAATCTTTACTGCAACAAGATGGAAAGAGAGAGGTTTGAAATGTGCATATCAGAAATGGAGAAGCAATGGAGAAAATTATAGAAATATTCTGAATGTTAAAATTTTGATGTATTTATTATAGATAACTCAGAATGTCAAAAAAAAATCTGCAACACAATCAACTAAAACAAAACAAGCGACTGCAATTGAAAACTAAGGCAAGTCCAATTTATACCTGGATTCTAGAGAAGTGGCACCAACATCTGGTCTCTCCTAAATCAGATTGCAAAGTAAAACAAATGTTATAATCACATATCATATATCTACAAAAACCTAAAATACAATTAAAAAAAAAAGACCTTCACTTACGGTACCTTAGGAACAGTTGCAGATGAGAACAGCGGTAGATTTATTCCACTGAGAACACACTTCTCCAGAGAATTATCCGTTTCACTAGCAAACCTAATTATTCTCGGGTCGTACTTATAAAGCTTCCACTCACTAAATGTGCATAAAAATAAAAAATTATACACAAACACAAGAACAGCAACAAACCATCAACATGGAGTTTATACACAGAAAAGATTACTGACCTCAAAAAAGTGATAGAGGACTTGTAGCACTGAATTTCAATTTCATCCACGGAATCAGTTTGTGCTTCTCCACAAAGTTTAGAAATCATGTCCATTTCTTTAAAGTGATTCTCAACTGAATAATCGAATGTTGAAACTCTAATGCCAACACCATTGCCTCCTAATAATTCTTCTTGTTCTTCCATTCTACTAATTCTACACAAGTAATTACCAATCAACAACAGCATATAATCCACATTTCCCTTTAAATATTTCTTCAATAACAACTTAAAAAGTAGCTAAAACTCCTTAAGTCAGAATTAATTAATGCTCACAATCAAAGTTTCAAGCTTTTAAACCAATGCTATAATTGGTTACCAAAAAAATAGCTACATACCATGTTCTTAAGTTGGAAAAAAAACCGAACCCCATTAAAAAGAGAAGAACAGCAAAGAGAAGACACAACTAATGATGACATACAGAAACCCATTTAAAAACCAAAGCAGATGGACAGCATCATAGGAAAAGGAGTATGATCAGCCAAAAAATACGATAAACACAACCGAAAGCAACTAAAAAAAGCAGCAAATGAAACCAACCTGCAGAAACCACAGGAAAACTAAAGGAAAGGATAAACTGAGAGACAAAAATCCCAAAACAGAACATGCATAGATAAGGCAAGAGCAAAACCCAAGACAAGATTTTAGAAACGAAATAGTGCTATAGAAGCAATAGAGCACTAAGGATTTCACATAATGAACAACTTCCAAAATTAAGCTAGTCAAAATACCAGTCAGAAAACAAATGGAAAACACATTACCACAAGACGAAGACAACTCATCGCTAATTTACTGTGTTTTTATTTTTTCGTTGTAGCTTTGTAATTGTAACCAGCATGAACAAGAACAACGATTAAAAAACAGTTGAAAAGAAAAAAAGAAAATGAAAACAGACAGGAAAAAGAACAGTTGGCCAAAGCATTTAATAAGCAAATAGTGGTAAAGATCAATTAGGCAAGAAACTTCATAGAATTAGATTGCGTCAGAAGACTTAATAAGCCCATGAACATCTGCAAACAATGGACTTCAACAATGATGATTACAGCCAAACCCATCCCCACTGTAATAATATTTCAGATGTAACAATGCAAAACCCAAAGAAATTAAACAGAAACGTGTGCCCTCAGCTTCCCACACCCAATTTCAATTGAAAATCAACAAATCAAAGGGACCAAACATGCAAAGAATTACCAGTGAAGAGGCCCAAACACCAGCAATTGCCCCTATATGCACAACAAAGCTCCAACAGAGTAAGAACAACAAACAGTTATCGAGGATAAAATTGAAGGGCTCAAAGATGAGAAAAAATCAGAAAACTGGAAGAGATGGCAAAAAAATTAAGCAAACTGAAGCCACAATACTATGAGAGTGCAAACAGCAAAAATCAATTTTGTTATAATGTTTTTTGGCTAACAAACATAAGAAAAAAAATAATGAGCAAAATCTGGGTTTTCAAAACAGAATATGAGAAGGCACACGCCTTTAAGGCCAAAACCCCATCAAATATTCGAATAAGCACAAGAAAACTCAAATCTCACTACAAGTTACCAAAAAAAAAAAACCCAGTTGAGCAAATTTATTAAATAACACAAAAAACACACCTTCACGGGTTAAACCGCAACTCGGGATCGTTTAGCCGGAGCTTCAACACCTTCTCTTCGTCGTTATAGTCAGGTTTATGTTTGTAAGTATTGTAGGAACAGACTATCGCTGAGAAACATAAGCCTCGAAAACGTTGCTGTCTCATTATATACGGTAGTAATTTAGAGAAAACTCTTATTTTACCCCCTAAAATTTATAAACAGGTCAATTTGCCCCTTGATATTTATTTTTGTTCAATTTACCCAATTGATAACAGCAGTTTGATTCAAGGTTGTCAAAAACATAATTTTAACACGTCACGAAAAATATAAAATAAACTCAAATAGTAAAATCATAAAATCATCAGGAATTTTTTTTTTCATACATAGTTCAAGCACCTTAAAATACATTGTTCAAATAAAAATTCATACATAATTTAAGTAATTTTTCATTAACAAACAATTTGCTAGTATATTATGTAAACTAAAACTAGCTTCATTGTCTTCATCTTGCTCATTATTCCTCAGACATTCATCAATATCAATATCATCAAGAGGATTATTAGTATCACTACTAGTATCAACACTAATATTATGAACATTAGTGCTACTACTAGTACCAACACCAATATTATCAATATTATTTAACTCAAAATCCTTGAATTCTCTAAATTATCATCAATTTGAATCTCCAAATCATCTTTAATATCATGACTCTTCATTTCAGCATCATTAGGAATTTCTTCTTCATCACTTTCATCTTCTTTACCATTTTTTCTTCGTGTTGCACTGTCAATAGCACCAAGCAAATCAAAATTTGAATGTTTTTCTCCCTTAGTTGTCCAAACATCATCAAATGAAAGATCATCTACTACACTAAAATCATCAACTTGCTTTTTGACTTGGTTATCATTCAATTTCAGATTGCACATTACAAATATCAAGTCATTCATTTTTCTCTAGTACAAACGATTTCATTGTTTTGTATAAACCTAAATAAACAATTCAAATTTATAAGATTTTTACCAAATATTTCAACATTTAAAATATAAAAACTCATCATTTCAAATACACTCCAGTTACGCTCACATCTAGATAAAGTACAAGTCAAGCTTAGAACTCGGATTGCAAACCTTTGTAATTCTAGACATTCATCCCCGTAAGAATCCCACCATTGAGCTGGAGTTTTTTTTATCTCTTGTTGTCTTGGTAGCCTTAATGCCAAACTACCCTTTTGCATCATTGAATGACTCAAGTTGTAAGTCAATGTTGCACCTTTCAATTGCATTAGGCACCATCCTTTCTAAGCATTGATATAATCCAATTTTAATGTTGACATTAACCTTAAAATTGGGATTATAATGATAATGAAGATTCAAGTAATAAGCTGCTGCATGTAAAGATCTGTGGAGTTGAAGTTTCCATTTTGCATCAATAATATTCCATATAGGTATATAACTATATCAAAAAATAATAAAAATGTCATTACAATCTAGAAATATCTCAATTGGAAGTATCTCTAAAGACATTCATATTAATAGATGACAACATTTGAAATAAACAATTAGCAAGATATATATCTTTTTTTCACAAAACCAAAATTCATTTGTATCTTCTCTTTTGCTTCATCCATTACTTTATATATAAAATCCATAGCTAGTTTCTCATCTGAATTAACTAATCGAAGAACTTTAATTAGAAGATGTGTTGTCTTAATACATATAGTGACATCATGCCAAAACCTGTTGTCCAAAACACAATTTTGAATTCGTTTCCCTTCTTCTATTCTTGCAAACCTACATAAACTCCATTGTTTGGAAGTAAACATAGTCATCAGCTGCATTTTATGATCATTCAAACATCCTAGAGTCAAATATGCAATAGCAAACCGAGTAGCAGCAGACCTAATCAAATCCCTTTCTTTCATAAAGTGCCTTAGCATGGAAATAAGAATAATTCTTGAATAAATATATGAAGTGATTCCCCTCCCCTTAGCAATAGTTACTTGATGAACCTCTAACTTGTTCTCAAAATCTTCCAATATCAAGTCAATATAATGGGCAACATATGGCGTCCAAAACAAACTCTTTCTTTTTTCCATCAATAATTGTTCTTCTGCCTTATAATTTGCAGCATTATCGGTGACTACTTGGACAACATTTTCCTCCTCAATCCTCTCCACAATGGCATCTAACATCTCAAATACCTTATCAACAGTCTTGGATATATTAGAAGTATCCACCGATGACAAAAAAAAATTGTCCTTTTAGGACTATTAACAAAAAAGTTACAAATACAATGTCTTTTTTTATCTATCCATCCATCAGATATTATTAAACAACTTGTTTTTTTCCATTCTAGCTTGTACTCCTCAAGCAATTTCATTGTTTGATCCATTTCTTGCTTCAAAAACTTCTCTCTAATATCATGGTAGGATGGAGGCTTGAAACCTGGCCCATGCTTTGCAACCAATTCAAGTGCCTTAAAAAACTCAGGGTTTTTTACACAATTAAATGGAATTCAAACATTTTATGATTGTAATTAATTTTTTGTTAAAAAAGAAGTACCATAATACACGTGTTAGAACAATAATGCAGCCAGTAATGGGGACATTTATAAGGTTAAAACAAATAAACTTTAAATCACAGAGAATCATAACCAATAATATAAATTAATAGTGACAATAAAATTAGCCAAGATTGTTCTCTGTGATTCATACAGCTAGTATTATCCAAAACCTTATCAGCAGTTCGAAGACAAATATAAAAATTATTGTGACACTATCAACATCTAGACATTTATACTAATCTGTATTTTCTAACATCTTTTTATTCCTTTTCTGCATGTGCATGCACTATCAGCATCTAGTCTACCAATTTCCAAAATCACTTCTTTCTTTATGAAAATATTGTAAACAAGCATTCATCCATGATTCTGAATTTTATTTAAGAAATAAACAAAAAGCTTAAAAGAAACTCCGCAGTGAAATGCTCTACCGTGACAAATTCATGTCTGGAATTTTAATCTTGAGAGAGTTAAAAAGAACAACGTAAAGTTCACAACCCACATATCAGCCCATACTATAAAATAAAAATAAAAACCCACAAAATCCTCTAAATTTCTTCCTGATTTGATTAATTTCATGTTGCATACATTTTTTTCTTATCACAGTCTACTTCTGGTCTATCAAAATCTAAACTTTCATCACCTTTAAATCATTAGCAAACCAAACTGATATTCAGCACAATAATTTATCAAGAAATTAATTAAATTCAGTTCAACTAATCAACATATAACAATAAAAAGGTCACATCTTTTTCCAAAACTTTCTCAATAACCAAACAAAATGACATTATAAATGGAACAACTTATGGTATAGACTGTAGAGGAAGCCGTTGATGATGGAAAAAAAGAAGATCGTTGTTGATGAAGGCTGAAGAGTAAGTCGTTGTTGAAGACTAAAGAGGAGACTCTGAAGACTAAAGAGTGTTGTCATTGTTGACAAAGAGGAAGTCGTGAGCCGTTGATGATAGGGAAGAGGAAGATGTGAGGCGTGAGTCGGTGTTTGGCAGGCGTGAGCTGTTACCAGGAGAGCGCTGCCGTTGTTGATGAAGAGGAAGTCGTGAGGCGTGAGGTCGTGAGTTATTAATAGAGAAAGAGATTAGATTTAGGGATTTAAAATTTTAGGGATTTAGATTTTGTTCTGTGTGTGTGTGTGTGTCAACAGTTGAAAGAAAGATGAAAGAACGTGCAATAGGCAATAGCCGCTAGACAGCTGGATCCTGAAGAAAACAGTAATGGGAGTTTATGTTTTCTGCTGAAATCGTTAAAACAGTCCTGAAATCGTGTTTTTACACGATTTCACCCGATTTTAACGATTTCACCCGATTTCAACCCGATTTCGAGTTTTTAGAACAATTTCGCACATTAAGCATATATTGACTCGTAAAATCGTATGATTTTACGAGTCGAATCGCGATTTTAATAACCTTGAAGAGGACGCCTCAAGTAATCTAATGATATGAAGGAATGAGATTTTTAACCATCAAAGTCAGCCATGTGCGCCACGTGTCAACAATTTTTTTATTTTATTTATCAAATTACCATATTGACTAGTTGTGATGAAAAAACCTTAATGAAATTACATAAAAGCCCTGAAGCCATGCTTTGAGAATTTTGATTATAAGGGCAATCGGATCATTACACTATGCTTAAAAAATATAAAAAAATTGAAAATGTCTCTATACCATAGTTATTTTTTTCTTTTAATGGTATTCAGGTCATTTTACAACGCATAAAAAATTAAAAAAAGACCAAGCTGCCCCTTAACAACTATATAATAACAAATGAAACTCATGAAAAGACCATTTACTCCTTAATGCCAATTCATCTAATTTTCTTGTCAAGGGCAAAGATGTGATTTTACTATTTCAATCCACAATAAATCATGCCTTTATTACATTAGTTTTTCCACGTCATTTAGCTTTTTTGTTAATGAACTAAAGTTATTGTCACACGTGTGCGGCGTTGCGATGCTCGTCTTCTCGGATCGGGATCTTTTTGGTGATAGGTAGAAAGAACAATGAATTCTTGTTTCCTATATATATATAAGAATTGGAGTCGTCACCTAGTCACGAGGAACATTTATTGGTCTCAGAATTTGGATAAGAGAACTAGTTATGTAAAGGAAAGACGTATCACCCCTAATACACCTTACTTTAGGTAAACTACATTGTTTATTTATCTGATATAAACTAAGGTACTATTGTGTTTTCTAACCATTGGTCTGTCTAATAGTTAAAACTGATCCACCCCAGTAGAGTGGATCTAACTTTATGAGTCAAACTTAGTCATTCTAAAGTCAAAACATATTTTTGCATCTTTAATATCAGGAATATGTTTTATGTATAAGTTCACAATACTTGATATTGGAATAAACAAAATATTTTTTTTGGTATTTTTGAAATGTAGGTCAAGTTCTCATGAATTTCATAAATTAGTTATTAAATCCAAAATGCATACAAAGATAAAAACAAAACTATTTTTTTGAGTTTTTGGTATTTAAAAAATGCTAAATTGTGCTATGTATGTTAAATATGTTTTTTTATTTTTATTTTTGAGAGACTTGGCCATATGCAATTTAAAATTGTATTTTTGAAAGAAAGATTTTTTTGTTGTTTTTTATGGAAGGAAACTAATTTACTTAATACCAAAAAAAGACCTCGCGTGTAGGCCACTTTCAAATATTAAATATAAAAGGATAAAAAAATTTGGGGAACTCAAAATTAATGGCAAGATGATCTTCCAAAAGATTTGATAATTTATTTAATTTAGAATAATGTCATGTTTAGCACAACACAAAAATGCATTTTAAAATCAAACTGTTTTCATCGGGATATTATCTCATGGTAAATTATCGTTCATCAACTCAAGATCAAGCAAAACTAAAAATCCACATGAATCTTGTTAATTCACGAACTTCGTTCAAATTTCATGCTAATTCAAATAAATCAACATAAATCCAAACATATCAGATGTACCAACATTTAATATTTAAAAATAAAAGGCAATCTTAATCCAAAAAATAATCTCCCAATTTAATACAAATAATAAAATCATTTAACAAATCAAACAAAACTAATAATGTCCAAACAGTCCAAAAATTATGCATAATAATAAACATTTTGTTAATTTCACAATATTTTAGCAATTTATCCAAAACCTAAATTAAGGTTATGAATCTAGCTTTTGAGGTGTTTGAAACCAACTGGAGGTCACTAGATCCGAGCATAGTAGCTTTGGCATGTGCAGCTCACGCGTGTCTATAGCATGTGACGCTTGCATTTAAGCTCCAGTGACCTTAAAGGACTGAGATCCACTAGATCGAGTAGAACATCAACTCTTTTTTCTACTTTAGCCGACGGTGAGGCAAACAAAGTTCTAAGGAGAGAAATTTGACCACTTTATACTTTAGCTCTTACTTTTCTCTCTCTGATTTGTTTCTCTTTTAATGGCAGCGTTTGTCATCACTAGTGGACGAAAATGTAGTGAGTATAGTCACTAGGTTGTTCTGTTGAGAGGGAGGTCGCTAGTCATATGCTGGAGCTTCTTGATGAAGCGTGGTCGAGGGATATATTCTGTCGGTGTTTACCGTTTATATTACCGACGGAAATATCTGTTGACATTGTACAGAGAGTTCTGAAATATTTATTGCCCATATCACAAGCACCGACGACCAGTCCGTCGGTGATTTACCTTTGGAAATACAGATAGAATAAGTCTGTCGGTAAAGTTCTAGTGGGAAAAAAAAAATTGGCGCGCTCCCCCGTCGGTGTTTGGGTTTTTTTTTCCCGACCGAAGTAGCGACGAAAATGAGAATTGTCGACGATCAATATTCCGACAGACATATTCCGTCGGTGATGCCGTCGGTAAAAATGTTACCGACGAATTGTGTGTTTTACACCGACAGAATGCATCCGTCGGTAAAATTGTTTAATGGTGTAGTGTCAAATCACAAAATCAAACCAGATAAATTTTCTCTTCCTCAACTTAGATTTATTTTTTTAGGCAAAATCGAGACTTAAAACAACCACTATAAGACTCTCCTCATCAAATATAACCCATTGATATCTATTTCAACCATTTTGATGGTCAGAATAGGTATAAACGACGACTTTCTCTCTTTAAGTTAAAATTCAGTGAGTTTTTCTCTGTCTCTCTCGTCTAACAGAAAAAGATTGAAAAATGAAGAGAATGAATTTTAGTATCAAAATTGAATTTCTAAAAACTAAAGGGATTGATCACCTATAAACTGAAAAAATATAAGGGACTAAAGTAAACTTTTTGTAAGAAATTCAAAGCTACCACTTATGTCACTCATCATTTTTATTTTGATTCTCTAACTTTAAATCTAACTCTTACCCCATAAAATATGCAATGCAGTGTAAATTTGGGTTTAAAATAGCTGAATTGTGTAAATAAAAGTTTGAAGAACAAATTAATTTTTTTATATAAAAATTAACCATTCCAATCCGCACAATAAAAACCTAGATGATTTATCTCTATACTTAATACTTAAAGGTACGTTGATGCATGCAAAATTCAATGGGCGTGGAAGCGGGGAATAACTAAAAGTTCGTGAATTCTCGTGTGGGCTAGGCTTTCGAAAGTTAGAATTGGGTTCAAACATTAAGCTTTCATTAACAATAACAATAATAATAATAAAAACAAAAATAATTTATTTTCAATTTTTCATCATTTTTTTTTGTTTTTGAGGAACCCTCTCTTAGCCCTCCTCCGTTTATGTTGAATCACTATTTGTTTAGTTTATTTTCATTTTTTTCAACAGCTCTAACATTTATGAAATTGTGATTTGAAAAATGATAATTCTCTTATAATTAATTATATTAAAAATTTAGTTATATAGCATCATCATCTCTTTTAACGAGGTAGGCTAGATAAAAACCAAGAAATACAAAAAAACAATTAGGCACCATATTACACCAAGCTATTATTAAGGCAACTGTCTATTTCGATTTTGCTTGTTTCTTGGATCGATGGCAATTTGCTGTTGTTCTTGGACTAATTGATGTCTACCAATTGCCATCATTTGTTAAAGATATTTTTTTAATTAGGGTTATATCTCATGTACGTTATCCTGTAATTTATTACATAGTCCTTACTAAAAAAACAATAATAATTTTTATATTCAAGAGTTTTTTTTATTATTATTATTAACGTGGGTGTCCGGGTCAGCTTGCGTGCACCTCGACTAATCCCACGGGCCCTGAAGTTAACAGTCATGTAAGCCTTCAGTGGCCATCATATTAGCAACCAAATAACTCAAACCTGAGACTATAATGGAAATAAACCTTTTAGTCTCAAACTCTTACTAGTAGGTCACCTACTAGATGATTAAGATTTTTATTTTTAAATATGCATGTTGTCATGCATTAGCCTAAACGTATCAAGTGATCCCTTAATTTTTTATTTTTAAGAACTTCATTGATATTTTTAATTTTTTTCTAGAGTCAATTAATCATGATTTTTTGTTTTGAAAAAAAATTAAGTTTTGTTACTGGAACTCATAATTCACTAAAAACTTAAGATATTAGTTTTTATTTGACCATGGTTACAGATAATAATCTATCTGATTATTCCAACAAGTTTATAGCTTTTATATATATATATCTTATCCTTAATAGAGTGTAAAAAAAATTAATATAAAGTTGACCTAATTAATTTTATATATAAATTTGTGAACTAATCATCCCAGTCAAGCCCAT
>Ga0307515_10004259_pt1 | contig 29686 bp, 15 predicted proteins | sample 17_EM_MG_FD_194513 | JGI IMG/M metagenome (GOLD analysis project Ga0307515, IMG submission 194513) | Populus trichocarpa ectomycorrhiza microbial communities from riparian zone in the Pacific Northwest, United States - 17_EM | ecosystem: Host-associated > Plants > Roots > Unclassified | place... | reverse complement strand
AGAGAGCTCTATATTATAAAATTAGAATTATAGTAGGCCGTTCTATATAAAACTAGAAACCCTACGCGAGCTAGGAGCCAGTACAGGCATAAAAATAGGAAGAGGGTTAAAAAATAGATTGTTAAGGCGATAATAAGGTTAAAGGCGCGCAATAAGGTCCTCTATACTAACCTAGTACTAACCTAGGCCTTAAAAACGCGTTTAAAAAGTAGAGGCCACCACTAAAAGGGGGGAGTAATATTTAGACGATATGTTGCGGACCTTAGGGGGTCGTGCATAACCTAAGGTTATACTAAGCCTAACCCTAACCTCCAATACCTATCACATATTAGGGGGGCTAATTTAGCGCGGTTATGACCTAGGTTAATACAAGGTTAGGGCTACCCCTACTAATAACGCGCCTAAACCCCATATAAGGTCGCGTAACAACTGCCCCTAAGTACTTTCGCACGCGATTTTAGGCGAAAAGGTACATAATTTGTGTTAGATTAGTACTTCTAGATAGTCGCATAATATTACTCTAAATTTATAACACCTAAACGGGCTCTATTCTTATATTAAGGCGTCTTAGTTGCTATAGTATAGTCCTATATTAAGACATCTCGGTTACTATAGTATAGTCCTATATTAAGGCGTCTCGGTTAATGCAGTATAGTCCTATATTAAGACATTTTGGTTACTATAGTCTAGTCGTATATTAAGGCGTCTTGATTACTACAATGCAGTCCTATATTAAAACGTCTTAGTCACTAATATAGTCCTACATTAAGACGTCTTGGTTACTATAGTGCAGTTATATATTAAGGCGTCTTAGTTACTGCAGTGCAATTGTATATAGAGGCGTTTTAGTTACCGTAATACAGTTATATATTAAGGCGTCTTAGTCACTATAGTAAAATAACTATTTAGATATTCTTATAAAGCCAATCTAAAGAACGCCGACCTTGTAGCTGTTCTAGCTAGTTAATAGCCTATCTCTCGTCTTTTGCTATACCGTCTTCTACGCGCCATCTTACATCCTTAATTATTCTACGGCGACGGCTATAGAATATAGCCTCGCCGTTAACCCGCTAGTGTGCCCCCTAGTAACAATTAAGAGCTTTAATTAACGGCCCACCCACTAGCCCTAAAGTTTACTTAGTCTAAAGCTAAAAGACTAAATTACCGCCTTAAAGCATTTTATATTTCCTTAGCAGCGCCTATAGGTTAAGAATAAATAGGAGAGATAGTTAAGTATTAGCTTATGCCTGCGCTAGTAGGGGCAATACGGATATAGTAGACGGCTAAGTAGGTAGTACGGATATTATAAACAGCTAAGCGGGCGGTACGGATATTATAGACAGCTAAGTAAACGGTGCGGATATTATAGACGGCTAAGCGGATGGTGTAAATATTGTAGATAGCGGCTAAGTAGGCAGTACAGATATTATAGACGGCTAAGCAGGCGGCGCGGATATAGTAGACGTTATAGTAGACAGCGTGGGCTCGCCTAAAGGTAAATATACGGACTCTATAGGCCCTATCTAGATACCCGTCTTCCCTTGCTAAATCTATATAGGTGCGAATAATACTAATAACCTTTCTATTTCGCCAAGGCGTTCTAAAATCGTCTACACGCGTAATTAAACCCCCTTTATCTTAAAGATCGCGGCCTTATATCTTAGCTTAGCTACGGCCTTATAGGTAGGCTAGTATTTCCGCATTATTAGCTTATCTAGCGTAACTATATTAGCTAGCAAGCTTTCTACCCGCGTAACAAACCTCTAGTACTCCTCACAGCTAAAGAGGGGGTTCTTTTATAGGGGGTGGAGCGGGAACTACTTACGTAGGATTACTAAGTCCTATAATAGGATTACCCTAAGCGCGCGGAGGAGGCGTAAAAATCCTAAGCCTATAAAGTTAAGCCATATAACCTCATTATCAGCCCTACCTAGGTGGTAGGCCTCTATATATTTTAGCCAGACATTAGTCTCGGGCCATATCTTTAAATAAAGGGCCTCCTTCGGCACCTCCTGTGCGCGGGGGAAAAAGTAGCCCTTTTCTTCCTTTAGGAAGCCGGCAATCAACCGCATAAACGCATAGGGTAGGTAGCTAAGGTAAGCTCCTATTATCGCGTCCGTATTCTAGCGTCCAGCCCATCTAATTTAGGTCTCCTTAACGCCGCTAAGCTTAGTATACCGGACGCTCTACTTATAGGCGCTATAGGTCTTCTCCTTTAAGTAAATTCCTACCCCCTAGAATATTTTTTTATTCCATTTAAACTGCGTATAATAGCTTAGCGGCCGTTACGGTACTTTAATACTGCTAGGGAAGACGTATAGATTATAGTAGTCCTCTAGCTACCAAAAGAATAAAAAGCTCTTAGCGCCGTCTTTACCCTAGCAGTTAAAAAAATAAAAGGCTACTGTAGAGAGGGGGTAGAGGATAGGGTTAGCGTTCCGTATATAGCCTATATACTTAACCTTACCGTGCTGATTCTGCTTCCCTTATATTATCGATATAATTATATACGGCGCTAACTTGTCCGGTTTAGGCCTTTTATTCTCTAGTTTAATAAGGATAAAGTTAGTAAGCTAAACGTCTTATCTACTTTTACCACGGGTAATAGTAGTATAGCCTAAGGAATGGGTTAGAAAACGGCAGCTATATAAACTAGGTAGGGTATATATAAACCTAATAAATACTTAGCTGCAGTTTAAAGGTAAGACTTAACTAAACCTAGTATCTTAGAGCCCGTCTCCCAGTACTAAGTAATCGCCTTTTTAAGCCCTTTAACGTTATAGCCGCCAGTAATTATAAATAGGCCTTAATTAATAAAGTTAACGCGTTAAATCCGGTCCTTATTGCGGCGGACGCTATCTAGTACTGCTAAGAGCTTTGCCCCCCGCAGCGGCTGCGTAATCTTACCTTCCGACTACTATGCGTAAAGCTTAATAATAGCGGAGACGTAGCTATTTATAACTAAGTATTAAACTATCTCGTTAAATAGGGCGTCTAGGGCCTCCTTATCCCATATCTCCCCTTTCTCCTTTATAGCTTCCTCCCCTATACCTACGGCTACCCCTACGGCTGCCCCTACGGCTGCCCCTACGGCTGCCTTCCCCCCTAGCTACCTTGCCTACTTAACCATCTTCTACCTCTTCTTCGCCCGCTCACCATCTTTCTATATCTCTTTCCGTTTTAACTTCCGTTTTTAATAGCCAGCAGCCTATAATTCTTAGTTAACAACTTACTACTCTAAAAATAGGCAAAGCTTATCTTTTATTACCCAGGCGCTGTTTATATTACCTTCTAGTCTTATATACTAGTCTTCCCACTCTTTCTACTTTAGCTTATACGCCCTTATAGTATTCTTTAAGCGCTAAGCCTTATAAATATCGTATAGCTATAACGTCTGGGCCTTAAATTCATTTTAGAGGCTATAAAAGGAGGGGAAGGAGAAGGCTAGGGGGGCTTCCTTTAACTATAAAGTAGACCGTAGGGTAAAAAGATTCTTAAAAGACTCCATCTCCGCAAGAGGTTAGAGGGAAGACGCGTAAGCGTAGCGCGGGTATAGGTAAATAAAGCCACCAAACGCGTAAATATTAATAAAGGAGGAGAAGAAGAGAGCTCTATATTATAGAATTAGAATTATAATAGGCCGTTCTATATAAAACTAGAAACCCCGCGCAAGCTAGGAGCCAGCATAAGCACAAAAATAGAAAAAGGGTTAAAAAATAGATTGTTAAGGCGATAATAAGGTTAAAGGCGCGCGATAAGGTTCTTTATACTAACCTAGTACTAACCTAGGCCTTAAAAACGCGTCTAAAAAGTAAGGGCCACTACTAAAAGGGGGGGGTAATATTTGGACGATATATCGCGGACCTTAGGGGGTTATATATAACCCGAGGTTATGCCAAGCTTAACCCTAACCTCCAATACCTATTACATATTAGGGGGGCTAATTTGGCGCGGTTATAACCCGGGTTAATATAAGGTTAGGGCCACCCCTACTAATAACGCGCCCGAACCCCGTATAAGGTCGCGCAGCGACTACCCCCAAGTACTTTCGCACGCGATTTTAGGCGAAAAGGTATATAATTTATATTAGATTAGTACTTCTAGACGGTCGCGTAATGTTACTCTAAATTTATAACACCTAAACGGGCTCTATTCCTATATTAAGGCGTCTTAATTGCTATAGTATAGTCCTATATTAAGACATCTTAGTTACTATAGTATAGTCCTATATTAAGGCGTTTTGGTTAATACAGTACAGTTCTATATTAAGACGTTTCGGTCACTATAGTCTAGTTATACATTAAGGCGTCTTAGTTATTGCAGTGTAGTTTTATATTAAGATATCTTAGTTACTAGTATAGTCCTACATTAAGACATCTTAGTTACTATAGTGCAGTTATATATTAAGGCGTCTTAGTTACTGCAGTGTAATTATATATAGAGGCGTTTTAGTCACCATAGTATAGTTATATATTAAGGCGTCTTAGTCACTATAGTAAAATAACTATTTAGATATTCTTATAAAGCCAATCCAAAGAACGCTGACCTTGTAGCTATTCCAGCTAGTTAATAGCCTATCTCTTATCTTTTACTATACCGTCTTCTACGCGCTATCTTATATCCTTAATTATTTTATAGCAACGGCTATAGAATATAGCCTTACCGTTAACCCGCTAGCGTGCCCCCTAGCAGCAATTAAGAGCTTTAATTAACGGCCCACCCGCTAGCCCTAAAGTCCACTTAGTCTAAAGCTAAAAGACCGAATTACCGCCTTAAAGTATTTTATATTTCCTTAGCAGCGCCTATAGGTCAAGAATAAATAGAAGAGATAGTTAAGTATTAGCTTATGCCTACGCTAGTAGGGGCGATGCGGATATAGTAGACGGCTAAGTAGGCAGTGCGGATATTATAGACGGCTAAGTAGGTAGTGCGGATATTATAGACGGCTAAGCGGACGGTGTAGATATTATAGACGGCTAAGCGGACGGTACGGATATTATAGACGGCGGCTAAGCAGGTAGTATAAATATTGTAGACGGCTAAGCAGGCGGTGTAGATATAGTAAACATTATAGTAAACGGCGTGGGCTCGCCTAAAGGTAGATATATGGACTCCGTAGGCCCTATCTAGATACCCATCTTCCCTTGCTAGATCTATATAGGTGTAAATAATACTAATAACCTTTCTATTTCGCCAAGGCGTTCTAAGATCGTCTATACGCGTAATTAAACCCCCTTTATCTTAGAGATCGCGGCCTTATATTTTAGCTTAGCTACGGCCTTATAGGTGGGCTAGTATTTCCGTATTATTAGCTTATCCGGTGTAACTACGTTAGCTAGTAAGCTTTCTACCCACGTAGTAAACCTCTAGTACTCCTTATAGCTGAAAAAGGGGTCCTTCTATAGGGGGTAGAGCGGGAACTACTTGCGTAGGATTACTAAGTCCTGTAATAGGATTACCCTAAATACGCAAAGGAGGCGTAGAAATTCTAAGCCCGTAAGGTTAAGCCGTACAACCTTATTATCAGCCCTACCTAGGTAGTAGGCCTCTATACGTTTTAGCTAAACGTTAGTCTTAGGCCATATCTTTAAATAAAGGGCCTTCTCTAGCACCTCCCGTGCACGGGGGAAAAAGTAGCCCTTTCCTTCCTTTAGAAAGCCGGCGATCGACCGCATAAACGCATAGGGTAGGTAGCTAAGGTAGGCTCCTATTATCGCGTCCGTATTCTAGCGTCCGGCCCGTCTAATTTAGGTCTCCTTAACGCCGCTAAGCTTAGTATACCAGACGCTCTGCTTATAGGCGCTATAGGTCTTCTCCTTTAAGTAAATTCCTACCCCCTAAAACATCTTTTTATTCTATTTAAACTGCGTATAATAGCTTAGCGGCCGTTATAGTACTTTAATACTACCAGGGAAGACGTATAGATTATAGTAGTCCTCTAGCTACCAAAAGGATAGGAAGCTCTTAGCGCTATCTTTACCCCAGCGGTTAAAGAAGTAAAAGGCTACTGTAGAGAGGGGGCAGAGGATAGGGTCAGCGTTCCGCATATAGCCTATATACTTAACCTTGCCGTACTAATTCTACTTCCCTTATATTATTAACATAATTATACACAGCGCTAACTCGTCTAGTTTAGGCCCTTTGTTCTCTAGTTTAATAAAAATAAGGTTAGTAAACTAAATATCTTATTTACTTTCACTATGGGTAATAGTAGTATAGCCTAAGAAACGGGTTAGAAAACGGCAGCTATACGGACTAGGTAGGGTATATACGAACCTAATAAATACTTAGCTGCAGTTTAAAGGTAAGACTTAACTAAACCTAGTATCTTAGAGCCCGTCTCCCAGCACCAAGTAATTACCTTTTTAAGCCCTTTAACGTTATAGCCGCTAGTAATTATAAATAGGCCTTAATTAATAAAGTTAACGCGTTAAATCCGGTCCTTATCGCGGCGGACGCTATCTAGTACTGCTAAAAGCTTCGCCCCCTACAGCGGCTGCGTAATCTTACCTTCCGACTACTATGTATAAAGCTTAGTAATAGCGGAGATGTAGCTATTTACAACTAAGTATTAAACTATCTCATTAAATAGGGCGTCTAGGGCCTCCTCGTCCCATATCTCCCCTTCCTCCTTTATAGCTTCCTCCCCTATGCCTACGGCTGCCCCTACGGCTGCCCCTATAGCTGCCCCTATAGCTATCTTCCCCCCTAGCTACCCTACCCGCTTAACCGTCTTCTACCTCTTCTTTGCCTACTTGCTATCTTTCCACATCTCTTTTCGTTTTGACTTCCGTTTTTAATAGCCAGCAGCCTATAATTCTTAGTTAACGACTTACTGCTCTAAAAATAGGCAAAGCTTATCTTCTATTACCTAGGCGCCGTCTATATTACCTTCTAGTCTTGCGCACTAGTCTTCCTACTCTTTCTACTTTAGCTTATACGCCCTTATAGTATTCTTTAAGCGCTAGGCCTTATAAATATCGTATAGCCGTAACGTCTAGGCCTTAAATTCGTTCTAGAGGCTATAGGAGGAGGGGAAAAAGGAGGCTAGGGAGGCTTCCTTTAACTGCAAAGTAGACCGTAGGGTAAGAAGATTTTTAAAAAAACTCTATCTCCGCAAGAGGTTAGGGGGAAGACGCGTAAGTATAGCGCGGGTATAAGTAAATAAAGCCACTAAACGCGTAAATATTAATAGAGGAGGAGAAAAAGAGAGCTCTATATTATAGAATTAAAATTACAGCAGGCCGTTCTATATAAAACCAGAAACCCCACGCAAGCCAGAAGCTAGCGCGGGTATAAAAATAAAAAGAGGGTTAAAAAATAGATTGTTGAGGCGATAATAAGGTCAAAGGCGCGCGATAAGGTCCTTTATACTAACCCAGTACTAACCTAGGCCTTAAAAACGCGTCTAAAAAGTAGGGGCCACCACTAAAAGGGGGGGGTAATATTTAGACGATATGTCGCGGACCTTAGGGGGTCGTGCGTAACCTAAGGTTATGCTAAGCCTAATCCCAACCTCTAATACCTATTACATATTAGGGGGGCTGATTTAGCGCGGTTACGACCTGGGTTAATATAAGGTTAGGGCTACCCCTACTAATAACGCGCCTAAACCCCATATAAGGTCGCGCAACAACCGCCCCTAAGTACTTTCGCACGCGATTTTAGGCGAAAAGGTACATAATTTATGTTAGATTAGTACTTTTAGACGGTCGCGTAATGTTACTCTAAATTTACAACACCTAAACGGGCTCTATTCCTATATTAAGGCGTCTTAGTTACTATAGTATAGTCCTATATTAAGACATCTCGGTTACTATAGTATAGTCCTATATTAAGGCGTCTCGGTTAATGCAGTACAGTTCTATATTAAGATATTTCGGTCACTATAGTCCAGTCGTATATTAAGGCGTCTCGGTTACTATAGTGCAGTCCTATATTAAGACGTCTCGGTCACTAGTACAGTCCTATATTAAGACGTCTTGGTTACTATAGTGCAGTTATATATTAAGGCGTCTTGGTTACTATAGTGCAATTATATATAGAGGCGTCTTAGTCACCGTAATATAGTTATATATTAAGGCGTCTTAGTCACTATAGTAAAATAACTATTTAGATATTCTTATAAAGCTAATTTAAAGAACGCTAACCTCGTAGCTGTTCCAGCTAGTCGATAGCCTATCTCTCGTCTTTTACTATACCGTCTTCTACGCGCCATCTTACATCCTTAATTATTCTATAGCGACGGCTATAGAATATAGCCTCGCCGTTAACCCACTAGCGTGCCCCCTAGTAGCAATTAAGAGCTTTAATTAACGGCCCACCCGCTAGCCCTAAAGTCCACTTAGTCTAGAGCTAAAAGACCAAATTACCACCTTAAAGCATTTTATATTTCCTTAGTAGCGCCTATAGGTTAAGAATAAATAGGAGAGATAGTTAAGTATTAGCTTATACCTACGCTAGTAGGGGCAATGCGGATATAGTAGACGGCTAAGTAGGCAGTGCGGATATTATAAACGGCTAAGTAGGCGGTGCGGATATTATAGACGGCTAAGTGGACGGTGCGGATATTATAGACGGCTAAGCGGACGGTGCGGATATTATAGATAGCGGCTAAGTAGGCAGTACGGATATTATAGACGGCTAAGTAGGCGGCGCGGATATAGTAGACGTTATAGTAAACGGCGTGGGCTCGCCTAAAGGTAGATATACGGACTCTATAGGCCCTATCTAAATACCCGTCTTTCCTTACTAGATTTATATAGGTGCGAATAATGCTAATAACCTTTTTATTTCGCTAAGGCGTTCTAAGATCGTCTATACGCGTAATTAAACCCCCTTTATCTTGGAGATCGCGGCCTTATATCTTAGCTTAGCTACGGCCTTATAGGCGGGCTAGTAATTCCGCATTATTAGCTTATTTAGCGTAACTACGTTAGCTAGCAAGCTTTCTACCCGCGTAGCGAACCTCTAGTACTCCTCGCAGCTAAAGAAAGGGTTCTTCTATAGGGGGTAGAGCGGGAACTACTTGCGTAGGATTACTAAGTCCTATAATAGGATTACCCTAAGCGCGTAGAGGAGGCGTAGAAATCCTAAGCCTATAAGGTTAAGCCGTATAACCTCATTATTAGCCCTACCTAGGTAGTAAGCCTCTATACGTTTTAGCTAAACATTAGTCTTAAGCTATATCTTTAAACAGAGGGCCTCTTTTGGCACCTCCCGTATATGGGGAAAAAAGTAGCCCTTTCCTTCCTTTAGGAAGCCGGCAATTGACCGCATAAACGTATAGGGTAGATAGCTAAGGTAAGCTCCTATTATTGCGTCCGTATTCTAGCGTCCAGCCTATCTAATTTAGGTCTCCTTAACGCCGCTAAGCTTGGTATACTAGACGCTCTGCTTATAGGCGCTATAGGTCTTCTCCTTTAAGTAAATTCCTACCCCCTAAAACATCTTTTTATTTTATTTAAACTGCGTATAATAGCTTAGCGGCTATTATAGTACTTTAATACTGCCAGGGAAGACGTATAGATTATAGTAGTTCTCTAGCTACTAAAAGGATAGGAAGCTTTTAGCGCTATCTTTACCCTAGCGGTTAAAGAAGTAAAAGGCTACTATAGAGAGGGGGTAGAGAATAGGGTTAGCGTTCCGCATATAGCCTATATACTTAACCTTACCGTACTAATTCTGCTTCCCTTATATTATTAATATAATTATACACGGCGCTAACTTATTTAGTTTAGGCCTTTTATTCTCTAGTTTAATAAGGATAAGGTTAGTAAGCTAAACATCTTATCTACTTTTACCACGGGTAATAGTAGTATGGCCTAAGAAATGGGTTAGAAAACGGCAGCTATATAGACTAGGTAGGGTATATATAAACCTAATAAATACTTAGCTACAGTTTAAAGGTAAGACTTAACTAAACCTAGTATCTTAGAGCCCGTCTCCTAGCACTAAGTAATTACCTTTTTAAGCCCTTTAACGTTATAGCCGCTAGTAATTATAAATAGGCCTTAATTAATAAAGTTAACGCGTTAAATCCGGTCCTTATTACGGCGGACGCTGTCCAGTACTACTAAGAGCTTCGCCCCCTATAGTAGCTATGTGGTCTTACCTTCCAACTACTATATATAAAGCTCGGTAATAGCGGAGACGTAGCTATTTATAACTAAGTATTAAACTATCTCGTTAAATAGGGCGTTTAGGGCCTCCTTATCCCATATCTCCCCTTCCTCCTTTATAGCTTCCTCCCCTGTACCTATGGCTGCCCCTACGGCTGCCCCTACGGCTGCCCCTATGGCTACCTTCCCCCCTAGCTGCTCTGCCCGCTTAACCGTCTTCTACCTCTTCTTTATCCGCTCGCCATCTTTCCACATCTCTTTCCGTTTTAACTTCCATTTTTAATAGCTAGCAGCCCATAATTCTTAGTTAATAATTTACTACTCTAAAAATAGGTAAAGCTTATCTTCTATTACCTAGGCGCCGTCCGTATTACCTTCTAGTCTTATATACTAGTCTTCCCACTTTTTCTACTTTAGCTTATACGCCCTTATAGTATTCTTTAAGCGCTAGGCCTTATAAATATTATATAGCTATAACGTCTGGGCCTTAAATTCGTTCTAGAGGCTATAGAAAGAGGGGAAGGAGGAGGCTAGGAGGGCTTCCTTTAACTGCAAAGTAGACTATAGGGTAAGAAGATTCTTAAAAGACTCTATCTTCGCAAGAGGTTAGGGGAAAGACACGTAAGCGTGGCGCGGGTATAGGTAAATAAAGCCACTAAACGCGTAAATATTAATAGAGGAGAAGAAGAAGAGAGCTCTATATTATAAAATTAGAATTATAGTAGGCCGTTCTATATAAAACTAAAAACCCTATATAAGCCAGGAGCTAGCGTAGGCATAAGAATAGGAAGAGGGTTAAAAAATAGATTATTAAGGCGACGATAAGGTTAAAGGCGCGTAATAAGGTCCTCTATACTAACCTAGTACTAACCTAGGCCTTAAAAACGCGTCTAAAAAGTAGGGGCCACTACTAAAAGGGGGGGATAATATTTGGACGATATATCGCGGACCTTAGGGGGTTATACGTAACCCAAGGTTATACTAAGCCTAACCCTAACCTCTAATACCTATTACATATTAGGGGGGCTGATTTGGCGCAGTTACGACCCGGGTTAATATAAGGTTAGGGCCACCCCTACTAATAACGCGCCCGAACCCCGTATAAGGTCGCGTAGTGACCGCCCCCAAGTACTTTCGCACGCGATTTTAGGCGAAAAGGTACATAATTTATATTAGATTGGTACTTCTAGACGGTCACGTAATATTACTCTAAATTTATAACACCTAAACGGGCTCTATTCCTATATTAAGGCGTCTTAGTTGCTATAGTATAGTCCTATATTAAGATATCTTGGTTACTATAGTATAGTCCTATATTAAGGCGTCTCGGTTAATACAGTGCAGTTCTATATTAAGACGTTTTGGTTACTATAGTCCAGTCGTACATTAAGGCGTCTTAGTTACTACAGTGTAGTTCTATATTAAGATATCTTAGTCACTAGTACAGTCCTATATTAAGATATCTTAGTTACTATAGTATAGTTATATATTAAGGCGTCTTAGTTACTATAGTGTAATTATATATAGAGGCGTCTTAATTACTGTAGTATAGTTATATATTAAGGCGTCTTAGTCACTATAGTAAAATAACTATTTAGATATTCTTATAAAGCCAATCTAAAGAACGCCAACCTTGTAGCTATTCCAGCTAGTTAATAGCCTATCTCTTATCTCTTGCTATACCATCTTCTACATACTATTTTACATCCTTAATTATTTTACGGCGACGGTTATAGAATATAGCCTTGCCATTAACCCACTAGCGTGCCCCCTAGCAGCAATTAAGAGCTTCAATTAACGGCCTACCCGCTAGCCCTAAAGTCCACTTAATTTAAAGCTAAAAGACCGAATTACCGCCTTAAAGTATTTTATATTTCCTTAGCAGCGCCTATAGGTTAAAAATAAATAGGAGAGATAGTTAAGTATTAGCTTATGCCTGCGCTAGTAGGGGCGATATAAATATAGTAGACGGCTAAGTAGGTAGTGCGGATATTATAAACGGCTAAGTAGGTAGTGCGGATATTATAGACGGCTAAGCGGATAGTGCGGATATTATAAACGGCTAAGCGGACGGTACGGATATTATAGATGGCGGCTAAGTAGGCAGTACGGATATTATAAACAGCTAAACAGGCGGCGTGGATATAGTAGACGTTATAGTAAACGGCGTAGGCTCGCCTAAAGGTAAATATATAGACTCTATAGGCCCTATCTAGATACCTATCTTCCCTTACTAAATCCATATAGGTGCAAATAATGCTAATAACCTTTCTATTTCGCCAAGGCGTTCTAAGATCGTCTGCACGCGTAATTAAACCCCCTTTATCTTAGAGATCGCGGCCTTATATTTTAGCTTAGCTACGGCCTTATAGGCGGGCTAGTATTTCCGCATTATTAGCTTATCTAGCGTAACTACGTTAGCTAGTAAGCTTTCTACCTATATAGCAAACCTCTAGTACTCCTTACAGCCGAAAAGGGGGTCCTTTTATAGGGGGTAGAGCGGGAACTACTTGCGTAGGATTACTAAGTCCTATAATAGGATTACCCTAAATATACAGAGGAGGCGTAAAAATCCTAAGCCCGCAAGGTTAAGCCGTATAACCTTATTATCAGCCTTACCTAAGTAGTAGGCCTCTATACGTTTTAGCTAGACATTAGTCTTAGGCTATATCTTTAAACAAAGGGCCTCCTTTAGCACCTCCCATGCGCGGGGAAGAAAGTAGCCCTTTTCTTCCTTTAGAAAGCCAGCAATTAACCACATAAACGTATAGGGTAGGTAGCTAAGGTAGGCTCCTATTATCACGTCCGTATTCCAGCATCCGGCCCGTCTAATTTAGGTCTCCTTAACACCGCTAAGCTCGGCATACCAGACGCTCTACTTATAGGCGCTATAGGTCTTCTCCTTTAAGTAAATTCCTACCCCCTAGAACATCTTTTTATTCCATTTAAACTGCGTATAATAGCTTAGCGGCTATTACGGTACTTTAATACTACCAGGGAAGACGTATAGATTATAGTAGTTCTCTAGCTGCCAAAAGGATAGGAAGCTTTTAGCGCCGTCTTTACCCCAGCGGTTAAAGAAGTAAAAGGCTATTACAAAGAGGGGGTAGAGGATAGGGTCAGCGTTCCGCATATAGCCCATATACTTAACCTTACCGTACTAATTCTACTTCCCTTATATTATTAACATAATTATACATAGCGCTAACTCGTCCGGTTTAGGCCTTTTGTTCTCTAGTTTAATAAGGATAAGGTTAGTAAGCTAAATATCTCATCTACTTTTACTATAGGTAATAGTAGTATAGCCTAAGGAACGGGTTAGAAAACGGCAGCCGTATAAACTAAGTAGGGTATATATAAACCTAATAAATACTTAGCTATAGTTTAAAGGTAAGACTTAACTAAACCTAGTATCTTAGAGCCCGTCTCTTAGTACTAAGTAATCGCCTTTTTAAGCCCTTTAATGTTATAGCCGCTAGTAATTATAAATAGGCCTTAATTAATAAAGTTAACGCGTTAAATCCGGTCCTTGTTACGGCGGACACTATCCAGTACTACTAAGAGCTTCGCCCCCCGCAGCGGCTACGTGGTCTTACCTTCCGACTACTACGCATAAAGCTCGGTAATAGCGAAGACGTAGCTATTCACAACTAAGTATTAAACTGTCTCGTTAAATAGGGCGTCTAGGGCCTCCTCGTCCCATATCTCCCCTTCCTCCTTTACAGCTTCCTCCCCTATACCTACGGCTACCCCTACAGCTGCCCCTACGGCTGCCCCTATAGCTGCCTTCCCCCCTAGCTACCCTACCCGCTCAACCGTCTTCTACCTCTTCTTCGCCCACTCGCCATCTTTCCATATTTCTTTCCGTTTTAACTTCCGTTTTTAATAGCCAGCAGCCTATAATTCTTGGTTAATAACTTACTGCTCTAAAAATAGGTAAAGCTTATCTTCTATTACCTAGGCGCCGTCCATATTACCTTCTAGTCTCGCGCACTAATCTTCCCACTCTTTCTACTTTAGCTCGTACGCCCTTATAGTATTCTTTAAGCGCTAAGCCTTATAAATATCGTGTAGCCGTAACGTCTGGGCCTTAAATTCGTTCTAGAGGCTATAAAAGGAGGGGGAGAAGGAGGCTAGGGGGGCTTCCTTTAACTGCAAAGTAGACCGTAGGGTAAGAAGATTCTTAAAAGACTCTATCTCCGCAAGAGGTTAGGGGGAAGACGCGTAAGCGCGGCGCGGGTACAGGTAAATAAAGCCACTAAACGCGTAAATATTAATAGAGGAGGAGAAGAAGAGAGCTCTATATTATAGAATTAGAATTACAGCAGGCCGTTCTATATAAAACCAAAAACCCCACGCAAGCCAGGAGCCAGCGCGGGCACAAGAACAGAAAGAGGGTCAAAAAATGGATTGTCAAGGCGACGATAAGGTCAAAGGCGCGCGACAAGGTCCTCCATACTAACCCAGTACTCAAAAACGCGTCTAAAAAGTAGGGGCCACCACCAAAAGGGGGGGGTAATATTTGGACGATATGTCGCGGACCTTAGGGGGTTGTGCGTAACCCGAGGTTATGCCAAGCCTAACCCCAACCTCCGATACCTAGCGCCAGCGCCGCTACTCCACAGGAGCTCTGACCATCACAACTGAGGCGGAGCTCTCAGGCTCCCAGTTTTCTGTCCTTGCTGCCTAGTCACATTTTATGGATATAAAAGCTTACAGGTGGGCTGCTGTTCAATAGCAAAGGTCTTCTTGAATCTGCCAAAACTTCTTAGAGCTTTGCTTCCAATATTCCAATTCTAATCCCACCCGGGTAACCCAAGTCATCACCAAGACTAAGATGACGTTTAATATTCCAAAGCAGGTGATCTTGATCAAGGACCTGTCAACCAAGTCGGTTATTCTCTATCCATCAAGAGCCCATATTGTTAGAGACATCAATGATGTCATGCTCAAACCGGGACCAAACGAAATCGAGATTTACGGGCTCACTCCAACGGTGGATGAGCATTCAATTCAGATTGAAGGCCGAGGAGCAGCAACTATAGTCGACATGACTATTGATTTGGTTCCAAATCGCGACATCTTTGAAGAGGTGTACCCCAAAGAATCGTATGAATCCAGCAGCGAATCTGAATACGAATACATGGACAGTGATGATGAGGTTGAGAGTGTCAGTAATATCTCTAAGGAGCTCAAGGACCTGCGTGCCGAGGCAGCAGAGGCAGTGGAGATGCAGAATTCGGCAAATCAGCGTCTGGTGGCACTGGACAGGTACGCGAAGTCCGTTGCTGCAGAGCACAACACCCCAGACGATGTTGGCAAATTACTCGAGAAATATGAAACAGACCGACTCGCCATATACAAAGTCCACACCTCAGCCACCAAGGCGATTGAAGGCTTGAACAAGAGAATAGCCCGGAAGGAGAACGAGAAGCTCAATGCTGGAAGGGGATACCGTAAAGAAAAGAAAGGCCTCACGAAGCAGAAAGAGAAGGATCGACGTAGAAAGGAGCTTCGCATGGCTGAGCGAAAGAAGGAAGCGAAGCACACCGAACAGGAGCGCCTTAGATATTGGCCGAAGAAAGTCTACAAAGTCACTCTTCAACTTGAGACTGCGTCAACCGAGACACCTTCTTCATCCCGGCGAGGCTCTGTGGATTCGGTTACTCTAGCACAATCGCCGCTCCCAGAACCTGGAAAGGCTGAATCCGCCACCGAGACAATAATATCTTTGTCTCTTTCGTATGTGACGAAAGAAGCTGGGTGGTCCCCCCGTTACGACTTGAAGATCTCCTCTCTCCAAAAATCTGCGATGATAGTCTATCACACGGAATTCCTGAATCGTACTGGAGAGACTTGGAAAGACACCAAACTTTCCTTCTCTACATCCCAAACATCTTACCAAGGGCTCGATGACGTTGTTCCATTAATGCACGCTTGGCGCGTCAAGCTTGGTAAGTACGGATCGGGCGAAGAAGGTCTTTTGAGCACCGAAGAGGCCCAAAAACCTCGCTCAGGACGGCCAACTGCAGATACGTTTAACCGCAGTGAAGTGTTTGGGGTAGATGGAAATTACGTCGCACCGCTTGAGAAGAAACTTGCGCAGCAAACAGCACCACCTGGTGTATCTCGCACTGCTCGACAGATACCCCAAGCTCAAACATCTATGGCCTTTGGAGGATTTGGGCCAACCACCAATATGCAAAGCAGCCATTCTATGATGATGCAACAACCGCAAAATGCTTGGGGCACAAGCCAAGTATTGCAACAAGAATGTAAAGAGCTAGACAGTGGAACCCAGCAGGCACGCGGGGGGCGGAAATCAGGGGGTGCTTTGCTAAGAATGCGTCATAGAAGCACTGCAGAAGGGAGCGAAAAGGAAGAGCAGGTGGAAGATTTCTACGACCCCACAATAGAGGACAGCGAGTATTCCGCAACTGTTGAGTTCGAGGAATCAGTTTGGGAGGATAATGGGCTAACGGCAACATACGATGTGCCTGGCGCTCGTACTCTTACTCCATCATCAATGACTCGTCGCCACAAGATTGCGTCCTTGAGCGCAGCAAACATACATCTTTCGCACATCTGCGTCCCCAAGTTGCGTGCTGCGGCTTTCTTGCGGGCCAAGATACGAAATCCGTCCAGCTCCGTTACCCTACTCAAGGGCTCTGCAGGAGTAACGCTGGATGGAAGTTTCCTTGGCAATATGACGCTTCCACGTGTCTCCCCTGGGCAACTCTTCGATCTGCCCCTTGGAGTGGACCCTGGAATCCACGTCAGCTACCCGAAACCAAGTGTTCACCGAAGTACGCAAGGGATCATGTTCAATAAAGAAAGTGCTCAAGTCTTTACTCGCTCTATCTGGCTAAACAACACTAAGCCCACGCCTATCGAATTGCTCGTGATTGACCAGGTTCCGGTATCGGAAGATGAAAGGCTCAGGATTGTCATCACTGAGCCGAAAGGCTTGGCTCGTGAAGGTGACTCTGTGAAAACAGGGACTTCGGCCAAGGCGGGAAGCAGTGGGTCGACTGCAGTGATGAAGGGCTCGTCTTGGGGTCATGCACTTGCAAAGATGAAGAAGAATGGAGAGATTAATTGGACTGTTAATTTGGAGAAGGGACAGGCATGCTTGCTGAAACTGGACTATGAGGCTAGATTGCCTCAGGCGGAGAATATCGTTCCAGCATAAGGTAGAAAGCATTTGATTATACATGTGAAGGGTGTTACAACACCATTAAGGTGCGCTCAACAGCCCAACAGGAATTTATTTTTGGTAGAGAATGTGAGAATATATGGAAATTTAACTTTGCGTTTCGATATTGCGGGGGAATGACTACGAAATTCAGATTCGATGATCATGAAGCTTCCCAAAATCACAGCCGGCATGCGAATTATAAATATATCCAAACTCATTCTCCGTTTCTCTTCACCTATCATCAACGTTACCTTATCTTCACAATCCAACAAATTCTCTTACGAACAAAACAATCTATCAACATGCGCTTCTCTATCCTCCCCATCCTCGCCGTGGCATCTGCGACATTCGCGTTTAATTTCAGCGCACGCCCTTTCCATTAGGTTCCTCACTGCGCTGTATGTTCTCCTCCTCCCCCTCACGCATGCACAGTGGTAATAAGTCCTATTGATACTAATGTCTTTTTAGTGTCAATGCGGCGAAAGATGCGTCGAATCCAGTCGTTGCGACAGGTACTCTGAAGACTTCGACTGTTTCTGTAGGGACGAAGCTTTCCGCACTACAGCGGTCTCTTGCGTGAAAGAGCTGTGGTTTCGAAGACCAACTTGGTACGTGTTTCCCGTAGTCCGTTTCCGTCGCGGTTGGATATCGACTGATTGGTTCATTACTCATTTTCTAGACTCGTGTGGGCCAAGAACCATTGCGGACGTTTTTAACCGAGACGTTTGTATCGGTAGGGAAGGGAGGTGTTGGGTAAGTGGGCGATGGAGAGCTTAGGGCCCGGCGGCATGGGTAGCCAGGGGTCCGCGATAACTAAGGTGGTTCCAAGGGTCCTTAAGACTGAAGGCTCTGATCTTAAGGTGTTACTCGAGAATCTTCAATGCTCACCTGTCCGCCTCCCGTGGTGGACAGATGTCGGCAATCTCGATTGAACATATCTCTTCTCAAATTTTCGTTCTTATCCGAGCCATCATGTCAAACAAACTAGTCCCTCGGGAACTAGCACGAAGATAGCTAATGAAAGAACATATACATGACTAAAACTATTATTTTGTCCAAGCCTGCCACACAAGCTCATCGGGTGATGTGGTAAGTTTCTTAGCCGAAAAAAGAGAAACGTAATTAATGCTTTGTGCTGGATCCCGGTTCCGACGTGGCTGGGTGGCTGGTAGGCTGGAGAGGGCCACGCGCTAAGGCGGAAACGATGGGACCAAAAGCTCACTGATTGACACAAGGTGACGGCGGCAGCCTTCCATCAGCCCTTCGCTACGGTCCTTCATCCCGTCGATGGCAAAATGTGCAGGAAGTGCAGGAAGTGCAGGAAGTGCAGGAAGGCAAGCTATATATATATACATATTTCATGTTTTCCTTCGTTCTCCGTCTCTCCCTGTCGATCCAGATCGGGTTTTCTTACCACCGTCTTACCACCGTCTTACTACCGTCTTACTACTGTCTTTGATGCCTAGTACCCTAGGTCTCACCACCCGTTTCTATTACCTACTTTGTCTCAGTTATCTATAGTATTTGACTTAGTTACCTAGACCTACCTTATGTATAAATAGCTTCTTTTCTTTATAGTTTAAATAGATAGAGTCCTCATTCTTTACTTACTCATTAGTGCACAAACTACCGATCGACAGTTATAAGCCTAGGTGACTTACCATATTGTACCTATTAATTTAATTAACCCTATCCCTTATTAAATACTTTATTTACCCTTATAAGCACCTTTTAATATAACTTCTTAAGCTACCCAAGCTATTACTATAACGGTAATATTATTAAACCAAGCTAATTAGAACGAATGGATTAACTTTATTAGGCTTTGAGCTTAAATAGGAGACGTATAGGAGTACATTAACCCCTTAACTAAATAGGATTAGTTGCCCTATTTACTTAAACCAGTCTTTCTTAGACCTTAAGATATAAAGATAGGAACAACCTTATATACAGCTCTCTCTAAGGATAAAAAGGACGAGCTTTAAATTCTCTATAAGAGGTATAAAATAGTAAAGAAGGAATATAAGAAGCAGAAGGTAGCTTTAACCTCTCTACAAAGCTATATTACTAATATAGTGGCTAGGAACCTTAACACCTATATATTGGGTATCGACTTAGTATATAATACCCTAGTGGCTCTTAAGGAGAGGGTTGCCCCTACTAATATAGCACGTAAGCTGTACCTATCCACTTAATATACTAAGGTTAAAAAGGGCCCAAAGAACCAGAACTTTAAGGCCTAGCTATAGCAGTAGGAGAAGACATATAACGACTACAAAAAGATTAAATTGCTAAACGTAAACGGCGACTAAGCAATTAGAGACTTTCTACTAGCTATAGAGCCAGCATCACTAAACTAGGCTTTAACGTGGAGGGTCAAATTTAATAAACACGACTGGGCTAGTAACTAGATAATATCTATAGATCGACTGGTCAAAATATATCGGAACTATTGATGAATAAAGACTGCCTAAAAGAGAAGGGATTAACTTAGCGCTAATACAGTAGGCTTTTAGGGCGAGTTAATTAACAGATCTTGTAAAGATAAGGCTTCTAAAGACAAGGCTCCTAAGGACAAGGCCCCTACTATACCGTCTAGGATATTAAAGAAGAAGGATACCCCAACGTGCTACTATAGAGATATTCACTAGTTTCCAGATTGTCCTTATATTAACAAATTGGTTTAATTAAAGGATTAGAAATCTAACAAAGCCATAGCTATAAAAGTTAAGGAAAGGATTATAAGCGCATTAGATTGGACTAAGTTAAAGATTAAAAAGATAAGGAAGGAGGCTTTAAGTAAGGAAGCTTTATAAAAGGAAGCCGTACGGAACCCAGACGGAAGTTAAAAGGAAAACAACTATAGTATCTTCGCCGTATCTTAAGTAGGCGCCCATAACGCAGGTTCTAACTATAAGCTACACAACAGCATAATTCTTAATAACGGAACCACGATACACGTCATTAACGATCGATCGATATTTGTCGACAAGCTCTGACCGAGCAATGACTTTATATACGCCGGAACGGGCCTAGATCTAGTTAAGGGCATAGGGACAGCAGTAGTTACAATCTAGACGCTAGCAGGCCCTAAGAGGATCCTACTAGCTAATATAGCATATGTACTAGCGTTCTATACGAATTTAGCCTATTTAGATAGGTTTAATAATAAGAATATATAGTGGGACAATAAAAAGAACCTACTATATTATAAAGACGATTATAAGATATTCGCCTATTACGGGCGACATTATAACCAAAACACGCTTAAATATAATAAGCTAAAGGCCTCATTTATAATCTAATTGCGAGACCCCCTTTCTAATTAGGAAGTAGTAGGTAGGCTCTAGCATAAGAGACTAGGCCATATAGAACCGAAGGTAATTAAGCATCTACCCTAGGAGATAGGTGGTGCGAAGCTTCGAGGACCGGTGACGATTGACTGTGAATCCTGTGCTGTTAGCAAGGCTTACGAAATTGTATTAAGAAGAGCACCTACCAACAAGGCAACGAGGCCCTTCTACCGTGTATATATTAACCTATTTTAAGAGATCGTGGCGTATAACGGTTATAAATAGACGATACATTTCTATGACGAATTTCTATAAATAAACGAGGTGGAGACCTTTTCTTATAAGTCGTCGTTAACGTAAGCAATTATACAATATTTAAATAAGGTAAAGCGTTAATACAATTAGAAGATTAGGGTAATCCAAGTCAATAGCGAGACTTCCCTTAGTAGCGACTTCTATAGTTGGATAAACCAAGAAGGAATTACGGTAGAGCAATTAGTCCTATATATAAAGTCTTAGAACGGTTCTACTAAACGTTTTAGGGGGGTAATTATTATTAAGTCTTGTTATATATAAATTGAAGCTTAATTACTAGAAGAGCTCTAGCTAGAGATTATTAGAGCTATAGCGTATTTAATTAATCGGACACTAAGCGCCCAGCTCGGATGGATAACACCTTTTGAGAAGCTTTAGTTAGCACTAGGGCTCTTACTATTAAAGCCAAATATAGCTTATCTACGTGTATACGGCTATAGAGCTTACCTGCTTAAATACAACCTCCTACACACTTAAAAGCTTAAGCTAAGAGCTTATATTAGATACCTAGTTGGGTACTAGTTAACGAATATCTTTAGGGTCTATATACCTAGCAAAAAAAAGGTAATTTAAATAAGAGACGTTATATTTAATAAGCAATTGCTTTATAACGATAATTAGCCAAATCTTGCAAATCTGCTCTAAAAACGCGCTAATTAAATTTTGGAGGTAATTAATGTGTTATATATTAATAGGACACTTTAGGAAGAGCTTAATAAAACGTTAGATAAGGACAATAAGACTTTAAATAAGATTTAAGTAGAAAACGGTAGAAATTAATAGGTAGATTCTAGTGGAAATTAAGACTAAGTGACTAATTAAGATAATAACGTAGCAAGCTCACAAACCTTAAAGGATAATTTTCTACCTACCCTTCCTACCCTAGACGAGACGCTAGAACCTTAGTTAATTCCTACTAAAGAATCCTTAAGCTCCTTAGCTCCCTCCACCTATTAATAACCGTATTATAAATACGTACCTATAGAGGATAACTTAAAGGATAAAGACGGCGCAGCTATTAAGGAAGATAATATTATAAAAGGTAAATAATTAAGGAGGCTACCTAAATAATATATGGCTTATTTAACTCACCTTAAGGAGGTAGATAGCTTTAAAGCGCTCTAAGTAGCCTTCTACGTAGGCCTAAAATATCACAGGAAAATCCATTATAATAAGCTACTACCTCCGCCTAAGAACTAAAAGGAGCTTATAAGACACTAGTATAGGGAAGATTTCCTTACTACTATTATAAAAGAGTATACTAACCTAGAAGGTCGTGGAACGTTTAAGGTTATAGATAAGTTACTATTAGTTAAAACGGTGCCTACAACCTAGAGATTTACCTATAAAATAAACACCGACGGATATCTAACGAAGTTTAAAGTATAACTCTATGTAAGAGGCGATCTATAAGAGTTAATTTATAAGGACACCTATATAGTGACTCTGGCAGCCAAAGTCTTTAGAGCTCTCGCAGCAGTCATCGCAGCATTTAATTTGGACGTTTAGTAGGGCAACACTATTAACACGTTCGCGAACAGCTTAATTAACGAAATAGTCTATATTAAGTATCTGGATGGATTTACTATTAAGGGTAAATATCTACTACTATATAGAGCTCTCTACGGACTTTAATAATCGCCATATCTCTAGTATAACGACTTAAGTTAGGAACTAACTAAATTGGGGTTAAAGCCTATTAGCGGAGAGCCGTATCTCTACTATAACAATTAGCTAATTATGTTCTTCTATGTAGACAATATCTGTGCCGTAAGCACTAAGGGGAACTAGTTAGAGCTTCTAAGCTTTAAGACTGCGCTTATAAAGAAATACAAGATAAAGGACCTAGGTGAACTGTCCTAGTTCCTAGGAATTTAAGTCTTAAGAGATAGGAGTTAGAGGAAGCTGTGGCTCTATTAAGACTCCTATATTAAGAAGATCGCTAATAACTTTTATTTAACTAATATGCGCTTAGTTAGTACACCTATAAGCACCGACGGGCTCCTATTAAACCCAGAGGAAGCTTTAAATTAAGATACCTACGTCTACTAAAGGATAATCGGATTACTTCTTTATGCGACCTATATTATAAGACCTCATGCAGCTTAGGCTTCAAGCAAGCTATCGGAATTCCTGCGAAACCCCTCACCCCTACACGACGCCGCAGCCCGTTAAGCGATTACCTACCTGTATTAGACGAGGACCCTCGCGATTAAATATTTAGGGCATAATGTAGGGAGTTAAGTCTTTACAGGAGTAAGCGACGCAGTGTTCGGAGACGACTTAATAAGTAGACGTAGTACGGAAGGATATCTGTTTACCCTATTTGGGGGACCAATTAACTGGCGCTCTACTAAGCAGATGTTAGTGACGAAGTCAAGCACTAAGGCAGAGCTTATAGCTCTGTCACATGCAGGCATGGAATTGATCTGGTGGAGTTGCTTCTTTGAAGAAATCGGACTGACCTTAGATGACAGGCAGACGATTAACTGCGACAATCTACAGACGATTTGACTGCTTACAAAAGACGGACTAGAGCTATCTACGAAGCTCCGACACGTCGACATACACCACCACTGGTTACGTCAAGAAGTACGTGACGATCGAATTAGGATTAATTGGACGCCTACTACCGCAATAGTAGCAGACGGCTTAACGAAAGCTCTACCAAGGCAGAAGCACGACATATTCGTTCATTAATTGAATTTGGTTGATATTAAAGAAAGGATCTAAATTAACAAAGGTAAACAAGGAGGAAGATATGGGGTATATTCGACTCAATATTATGCCAAGACCCGCGATACAGCTTTGACCCATGGGGGCTCAAAGCTGGGGGGGTGTATCGATCCAGATCGGGTTTTCTTACCACCGTCTTACCACCGTCTTACTACCGTCTTACTACTGTCTTTGATGCCTAGTACCCTAGGTCTCACCACCCGTTTCTATTACCTACTTTGTCTCAGTTGTCCATGGTATTTGACTTAGTTGCCTGGACCTACCTTATGTATAAATAGCTTCTTTTCTTTATAGTTTGAATAGACAGAGTCCTCATTCTTTACTTACTTATTAGTGCACGGACTACCGATCGACACTCCCTTAACCCCCCTTTTAAATACATTCGGCTGATAAGGAGATGGAAATTGCGCCACGATGAAGCCTTGCAAGGTAAGGAAAAGAAATATAATGAATAACAAGAAGGTTCAAAGAGATGGTACGGTAAAGAGACACAGAAGCGGAGGTAGAAGAACGGGCAGGGCGTATAAGAGCAGAGTGGCGAGGCATCGACGAAAGTAGTGTCGGGGAAGTAACGGAGGCAGTGAGAAGGAGGTTGCAGACAGAATGATAGATGGTAGGTAATAGGCTAGTTTGGAGCTTCAACTAGACGTACTTAAATATTTTATGGCAGTAGCTAAGTACTAGCCTATGGGCACATGGGGTGCTATGGGAGTCGATTTGAGATGCTATTTGAGCCCTTTTTTGAGGCTCGTAGAGCTTGATTTTGGAGCCAAATGGATGTGTAGTTTTCAACTGTCGATTAATTCTTTTTTAAAGGTTCTAGCAACCCTTTTTAAAGCTCTAGTAGCCCTTTTTCAGTGCTCTAATAGCTTTGATTAGGTAGTAGGGTAGTACTTTCACATGCAAATACGTAGATACACGGTACATTAGAAATGTTAAATTTTTAGTCTACCATCTATCCACTGCCTCGTCTCGAGGCCTCCTTTCTACCACCTCCGACAACTCCGACAGCTCCGTCGCTACTCCACCACTACCTCACCGTCTTACCTTTGTACGCCTCTGCCTCTCTGCCTCTCTGCCTCTACCTCTACCTCTACCTCTACCTCTACCTCTACCTCTACCTCTACCTCTACCTCTACCTCTACCTCTACCTCTACCCCTGCTCCTCTCCCTACCTTTGCTCCCTACCATAATTCTATCTGTTACCCTATTAGCTATAGATTCCTCAAAAAGCAGATAGGTAGGAAGGAGAAAGAGTAGAGGGAGAGGGAGAGTGTCGAATGCCAAAATGAGCCTAGTTTAGGGGTACTACAGGGGGGGTCACCCCCTACATAAATAGCCTAGATATCCATCCATTTGATCCTCACACGAGTTCTGACAGAGAGGGAGAGGGAGAGGGGAGAGAGGCACGAAGGGAGGGATGAGGCAGGAGATGCATATATAGCCTTCACCACGGCACGGAGAAGTAGCCAATTTTGGTAGAAAAGAGGGGTATATCTCCGCCCTTGAGTGAGAATAGATTAGAAAAGGACTATTTTAGTACCTCTTTTCTAACTAGCTGAACGCCTCCATTCTAATCGGGCGTACTGAGCCAATCTTACCTACTATCATTCAATACATTTGACATCATATCCTAGCTTATCACACATATATGCCTATTAAACTGTCTCCTCCACAAGTGTTTGCTCCTGCTGGACCACCGTCGCCTGTTTCTCCTGCTCAACAACTCTGCTGATACTGGCTCTCGCCTCCCCCTTTGTCTGCGCCTTTCTAACCTCTTCAATCTCCCTATCCAGCCTTGAGTTACCAGGCTTAGTCTTCCACGGGGGTGGGCCCTCGGGACCAAAAAGTAACTCAATTTCCTCAATCGTCTTGCCGCATGTCTCGGGGTAGGTGAAGTAGAACTGAACGGCGGCGCCAAAGCACAGCACGCCGAAAACTATAAAGGATTTCCAGAGAATATTACGGAAGGCCGGTGGAATGAAGAGGCCCAGTGCGAAGTTGAATAGCCAGTTGCCTATAGCTGCAATACCCATGCCCGTAGCACGTGTCTCGAGTGACCAGACTTCAGCAGCATAGACCCAGCAGACGGGGGCAAGGGTAATTGCATAGATGATGATGAGAAGATAAGAAAACGCAATGACCGTGTGTGCAGCGCCGCCAGTGACACGCATGAGGACGTTGAGATTGCCGCCCACGCCCCCTGGGATCAATGTCAGCACAGAGTACTTGGATCAGAGATACGGTGTACTTAGCACTTACCTGGGACATAGGTGTAGTGGGCTCCGAGAGTCCCTCCCACTACGAAATGACAGACGCCCATAGATATGGCGCCGTATACAAGCAAGGGCCTCCGTCCAATTTTGTCAATAAAGAAGAAAATGAATGTGGTGAAGATAATGAAGAGAGCGTATTGAATTCCTGAAGAGATCAAGTTAATGTTTCCTGTAAGGTTGGCCATCTGGAAGACATAGACAATGTAGTAGGTCATGACATTGGCTCCACTAAGTTGCTGCCAAGCTTGAACTGTAAATCCTGCCATTGTGCGGCGCCACATGCCGTTGGAGACGAATTTCTTCCATCCCTTCCCGGCAGCCCGCTCTGCAGACAAGACCGTCATGATTTCCTCGTATTCTGCAATGACAAGAGGGTCATCAATCCTCCCGTCGGCTTGGATCTTAGCAAGAGTGCGAATGGCTTCGTCCGTACGATCTACCATAGCCAGCCAACGGGGCGACCTGGGAAGAAATGGTAGCCCGCACATAAGGAAAACACAAGGGACGAACTGGATGCCCCATGCAGTTCTGAATGAGGCCGTCCCCTTGATGAACGAGCACCCGTAGCCTAAATCAATGTTAACGACCATTGCAATTAATTATTTAAGAGCCAACAGGGTCTACCAATAAAGTACATCACCAAAATTCCCCATTCAATTGCGAGCTGCTGGATGACAATGATGGCTCCGCGTTTGTTGTGTTTTGCGATTTCGGCGAGATACACGGGGACTTGGGATGAGGTAATTCCGACAGTGACCCCATTGAGCACACGACCGGCAATCAGCATGCCGCGACCATTATTAGCCACTTGGACGGCGGTGCCTACGAGCCACCACAAGCAGGCAAACATGATGGAGTCTCTGCGGCCAATCCTGTCTGAGATGGGACCGGCCATGATGGACCCAACAACGGACCCGGCCGCCAGAGCAGAACCAATGGTGCCCTGAACAACGCCATGGGGATTGTCGAAATAATCGCTGGTTTCAATGTTAATTGTATTGCCTAGGATAGAGTACTTATGTAAACTTACATGTATTGAGGGGTCCCGATGATGGCGGACATGGACGAGATATCAAAACCGAAGCTAGCGTGAGATTAGCAAGTTAAATCCAGCACACACGTAGTTCAAGTTCAACTCGCAGCATCCCGCCAATGGTTGCGATAATCGCAAGAAAGTAGGTGTTGTAGGTTTTTGGGAGTTTCATGGTGGCGGTAGTGCTCAGTGATGCGTCTCTAGTGCCCGGTAAGAAGAAGCTCAACTTCTGACCGGCTGCTGGTCAGAGTCGAGTGCTACCTGGCTCATATATACTCCATGGGGTATCGTAGTGTGATCATTCCCCGCTAGAGGTCTTTCCCATTCACGAGCAACCCACCGGGAGTACAGCATGCTTGATACCACCGGCTGGGGTCCAAGTGGAACCGAAAACTATTCGACAGATTTTAACGCATGCCAACGAGCAGGAGGGAGCGATGCCGGGGCATTAGCCGGTGGTCGCACTGCATCTGTGATGTTTCGGGAGACCGTTGGACGAGCAGGTTGGGGATGGGAAGCGACAGGCAAGCCATGATGACCGGCGGGATAATACAAGCAAGGAATGACAACGTTCCACTGCCGGGAGTCAAGCTCCAGGTGTTCCAACTGGCGTCAGCGGCGGATCAGCCACTAAGCCCATGGCTTCAACGCCAATTGTGAAACCCCCAGCCAAGGATTCGCCCTTCTTCCTGTGTGAATCGATGGGAACCCTGTTACAGTCCGTACAGGCTCCAGTGTCCTCCCCTGTGTGCGCAACGCACACCTAATTTCGCTACGTCTGCAGCTAAATTAGCATGTAGAGCTAGCAAGAAGGGGTGTAGTACGTGACCAGGGCTTGAGCCACGGCCCACATCGAATTCGGAGCGCAGAGCTCGAATTTGAAGCTATTCTGAACTTCGCTCTCTCACCAAAAGTCGTGATATTTGCTCCGGATTGTGGTGTTGCAAAACTTCTTCCTCGTCTTTCCGTGCAGCCTCATCTTCTTCCGAATGCGTTAGATTGCCTTAGGAGAGTAATCGGCTTAATAGGTGTATACACGCTTACTGGCGCCGGCTATAAGAAGGATTTCAATAAAGGAATGCTGCTAGTCGCCCGTATGGAGCCATATAGGGGAAGGCAATGGGGTAAAACACCAAGATCTGGAGGCAATATCACACAACTTTTGGTAAGAGAAGTTCAGAATAGCTTCAAATCCGAGCTGCGAATCCGATGTGGGCCGTGGCTCACGTACTACACCCCTTCTTGCTAGCTCTACATGCTAATTTAGCTGCAGACGTAGCGAAATTAGGTGTGCGTCGCGCACACAGAGGGGACACTGGAGCCTGTGTAATACAGATATCAGACGTTACGTGAATGAGCGCAACAGAACTTCCCGTTAATGATAATTCCCAATAGTGCCCGTGCGTGGGAGAAGCTAGGGTAATCGCATTAGATGTGGAGTCCGGCTACGGATCAAAGAGAGAGATCGGAGGAGACGAGTGAGAGGTTTAGAGAGATTCGGAGTTTGTAAGTATTTTAATTTGTTAACTTCTCACTGCTATGCACTCTTTATGACGTTTAATGGAGCAGTGGCAATTCACAAATTTCGTCTGAAAGGTGAAGTGGAGAAAAAGCCCAGTCTCTGTGATATTTGAAAACAAACTTATTTATCTTGCTGATACCTCCCAAAGCTTGTGCCGCACTTGCTTACCTGTTCTGGAACATCGATCAGCACTTCTGCCCTCTCCTTACCACACTCGAACGTCGCATCGGGCTGCCCTTCGGCATGCTGCTGGAGCTACACGGCTAGTGGCACATCTTGACTGCCACTAGCGCCTATATATTCATAGCGCTTGTGGAGTATCTCACCTCTAAAGATGGAGCTCCTGAAGACAGGACCGAGGGAGGGTTCGTATGGCCTGTAAGAGCTGTTTTGAGAGATATAAAAGGGAAGGTTTAGGAGGTAGTTAGAACAAGGGAGGACGAATATGCTATCCCTTAGCACCTCGAGAGTCTAAGAGAAGAAGTATCAAAACAACGCGCATCAAATTCAGCTAATCTAAGTGGCTACTTCTTATCGATAAGCCTAGGACCAATTTCAACGTGCTAAGGGATGGAGATTCTGAATTAGTGACCTTGCCTTTGTACCATAGCTACTCGTTTAAACAATCTAAGAGAGGTTAGAGCGTTAGTAGAATAGAATAATGTAGAAAGTGTAAACCGGAGTTGAGAATGCGCTCTCATCTCCGGCACGGGCTGTTCTAGATCGGCAAACCCTTTAACACCCTTGGCTAAGGGCTCATCTACTGCACCCCGCTCTAACTGTTATTGGTGGGCGAAACAACCCTCAAAGGTAGAACTGAGGGCACCACAAGTTTTGACGCAGCAAGAGCTATCTTAGCCGTAGATGACGAAACTCCTACGTTAAAGATGCATCCAAGCCTACTCAAACCCACCACGAGGACGATTAGGCCAAAAAAGACGGCCTTTGGCGTACCCGCAGAACGCCTCTTGTGGGGAATTTGGAGTTAAGGAATCGCTAAGCCCGGTATTGCTCTCGTGAGCCAGCGCGACTTTGAGCCATATATAGTTCGGCCTCTACCTACAACGGGTTATTTCTTCAACCCAAGGAACCATTCCAAGAACACATTCAAATCAACCACCAAACACCGATTCTCAAGCCTTCAGCAACCCCTACCACTCAATTCATATTAGACAAAATGGTCAAGCTTGCC
>Ga0307515_10004258_pt1 | contig 29697 bp, 30 predicted proteins | sample 17_EM_MG_FD_194513 | JGI IMG/M metagenome (GOLD analysis project Ga0307515, IMG submission 194513) | Populus trichocarpa ectomycorrhiza microbial communities from riparian zone in the Pacific Northwest, United States - 17_EM | ecosystem: Host-associated > Plants > Roots > Unclassified | place... | reverse complement strand
TGGATTGCATGGGACTGAGGTTATTTGGCAGGGCTTTTAGCGGACGCATTAAACAACGAGGTTCTATCGTACCTCTCGAAAGAGAGTGAGCAAAATCTGGTTGACGGGTTTTCAAACTGATCCGAAATATCTCAAGTTGAGGAACGTGTCGATGCCTGCATCGACAATACCGTCGCGAAGCTCGTTGAAGCCGAGCTGGAAAAGTTCGTCCCTAAACTGCTCCGTGATCAAGTGGACAAACAACGCGCGGACCTGCTCTCGTTGCAAGTCGAGATACATAATTCGTTGAGTATTTTGTGCATTGACAGTACAACACCCAATAGCGACTCATTCGCGTACGACCTGTCCAGGGAGGCCAAACGGGCCAACAGTTTCGTTAAAACGCAAAAGCAGTTCAACGAGAACTTACACGAGCTTTTGAACGAAAAGGGTCACCCAAGTGATATTTTCCCGAAGACCGTAAATGATCTTTTAGAGCTCGAAAGTCAGTCTACCCTCTCCATCCTAGCCTTACGATTGCCCGCTCACTCAGACTGCAGACGCCAAGGTCCTCGAGCTTGTGAGGTTCTACGGGATGAAAAAACCAGATTCCAAGTCGAAGATCCCCAATCTCAATTGGTTTTTGAGGGCAGTTGGGGTGACGTATCAGTACGTGTATTGCAGGCCCTCCCGGCCCGTTCCCCCATAATGATTCAATCCATACCATTGTATCTTGTTAGGTCGGACCTCCTCGGTTGACGCCTCTTTTTTTTTTGCATCCCTACCGCCACGACGTTTTTGTACTGCACTGAAATTTCTTGTAGCCTCCCACCATCTCAACCATGATTCACCGTGCTCCGAGTCGTTTTTTTTTTGTAAAATTATCATAAGAGGTGATGTTGAGCTCGAGCGTCTTAGAAGCAAGGGACAGAGTGATCGAGAACGCGATTGATTTCAAATAGGAGTGCCAAATGAAGTTGAAATGTCAAATGGGGGCAGAGGCCCGGTCGAAAGACTACACTACTAAAAAGGTTAAACAAGCCGACGTGAGAGTGATCCATGAGGGGTAGTTGGGGAAGGGGGTCAGGGTGTGGGGAAGCAGGGAAAGTCGTAAGTGGGGAAAATGGGGGGCAGGAGACAGGCAGGCGCTATAATGAAGACGCAATAATGAGAAAGAAACAAGGTGTGTCCAGGATCATTCGATTGTGTGCAGAAAGACATGAGCTCGAGGAAAAAGTTGGGCGATCGATCGATGTCATGATCTCCCGGTTGAGTGGGGAAACCGGTACGGAACTCTCTACACTCCGTACTTCTGTTGGAGTTGCTGGAGAATCACCGGCGGAAACGCCGCGGTTTCCTTTGCCCACCCAGCTGCGTCTTGCTGCTTGAAACCGTGAAGGATCCTGGCAAACATGTCGTTCAGCTCTGGCGATGGTTGGGTCCATCTCACGATGGCGTTGCAGAACCAGAGTAAGCTCTGTATTGATATGTTAACCCTCAGAGTTGGTCAAAACGTACTATCCACGTACCTTGGCGATGCCGGCTGGATTGGCTTGCACGAGTGTACAGAATCCTCGGAATGCGGAGTCCTTCTCCTCGTTGTCCCTGATCTCGTAGAGCGCTTGACACCAATTGAGAGCGAACTCCGGCAAGAGCGGAGCAACGAGACTTGGGTGCATCAGTCCAATCCTTCCTATCGAGACAGCAGCGTTCTCGTGCAAAGATCTGGGAGCCTTTGGGTGCAACAGAATCGGGATCAGACGTGAAACCAACGGATTTACCCATTGATGGAACTCTGGGTCATCTGTTGAACACGCAGCGAGTGAATACGAGGTCTAGTGGAGGAAAGACATGTAAACGTACCGCGGCCGTAACGTAGCGCAACTTCACCAACCGACCACGCCGCATTATTGCACGCGCTGATGAACTCAACCTTGGGCTCTGGATCAAGCTGCAGGATGAGCTCTTGCATCACCGCGGTCATGTGCGGTCGTAGCAGCGGGAAGCAGTTCATTGCGAGATCTCCAACCAAGGCGTACGCGGACTGCCTGACTGGGGCGTGAGGGTACCTCAGGCACCAGGTTAAACATTCGAGGATGTTTGGCTGGGTACGGGCTATGTAAGGCTCCAGATTCATTCCCAACCCCTGAGTCAGACCAGAGAGGAGATCAAGGGCTACAACAAGGAATGCCCTGTCTGGCTCCTCGAGATCCTGGTTCTGCACAAACGCTTGATATTGCATCAACGATTTGTGGATGATGGCGTGACAACGGTCGAAGACTGGCCCGACGTGTGAAAGGAACGATGGACCCATCGCAATAGTTACAGAGGCGAGGCACTGTGTTTGTGCTTAGGCATGAGCGTTGGTCCGGGACCCGGAAGCTGCGGCACGCACCTCGAGCAAAGGGATCAGATCTTCATCGTCGTCCTTCAGCTTGCTCCACCTCTTTGTCAACGGTGGCATGAGGATGTCCACGAAAGCTGGGTTCTGAAGAGCCGGTCCAACCGCGTCAGCCAGAGTGCCAACAGCGTCGTACAGGATCAGCATGTTCTTATGCTGATACTTGTCGAAGGCGAAAACCAAGTTTCGGAGGACCGGCTCGAGGAATGGAACGAGTTCGTGGCCTGCATCCTCCTCAAAAGTGGCAAAAGCACTACAACCGGCTTCTTGTACACGCTTGTTACTATCGAGGACCATTCGGAGCAGCTACGAGTGATACTTTCAGTACAGGAGAAAGACAGAGGGGCAAGAGAAACCCACCCCCTCCAGGGTCGGCACAAAGAAGCGTTGTTTGTGGTCCTCTGAAATGAGCTGAGTGCACCAGCCAGCATAACGGCCAAGAGTCCAGCAAGCGATCGATCGGACGAGGGGCTGGAAAACGGGCCATTAAACCTGGAAAATTGGCAGTCCAACTGGGCAGATGATACAGTACCTTCTGGTCGTTGAGGGTACTGAGCAAATAAGGAATGAGTTGCGGGAGGTGCGGCTCGACAGCATCTATGCAACCTTTCAACATAACAGGTTGTGAGAGTTGAAGGGCGAAACGAGGCACGGATGCGTACCTTCAGCCATAGCTCCCAAAGCCAGAATCCCGCTCTCCCTGGATAACCAATCCTCACTCCAAAGCTTGCTTTTCAAAGGCTCTAGCAAAACGGACAAGAGATCCTGCCCAAACCTGACAGCCAACACGTCCAAAGCAGCTGCTGCACACTTCCTCAGGTTCCACTCCGTCGACATCTCATCGGCGAAATCGTCATCATCATCATATTCTTCATCGTCCTCATCCCCTAGCTCTTCACCATATGCACCAACGCGCTTCTCCTGCGGCTGACTATCTCCTCCTTCGTGGTCAAATCCGTGAGCTTTCCCACCATAGTGACGAGGTTTAATATCTGTCTCCTTATCAGGAACTGCCGCGTCGTCTGCTTCACCGTCCAGCCAAAGTAAATCGTCCTCGCTGTAAACCATACAGTCCAGCAGAACCGGTGCCACCTTTGGCAAAAGGGGATGCAACTGGGGGGCTAGGTCGGGATCCTCAGCAAAGGTTAACCAAAACTCGCACGCTTCCAAAGCAACGTTTTCGTTCCTATCCTTGGTGGAATATAGCATATACTCTGCCACGTTGGTCATCTCAGGCATTAACTTGTCTGGTCGGGATGCTAGGAGCAAAACGAGTGACTGGCAGACATGCCTCCGCACTGAAGGATCCTCGTCGGAAGCACGCTTGAAGAGACATGCAATGAAGGTGTCGATGTGGGCGAAGAGGGATTGGGAACCGATTGGTACGAAAGAGGAGAGACATGAGATTGCGTGCGCTCGCATTTTCGGTGACGGGTGGTCGGAGAGGGTAAGGAACTTTGGGATGAGGATCTCGAGGGGCCACGCTCCATTTATCTCAACATCCAACTTTCGTGGGTAATCTTCGCAAGCTTTGTCCAACACGTTGAAGGAAGCCTGAGGAAGAGAGGGCATGATAGAGACGTCAGCATCCATAATCTAAGCTTTCATGGACGTGTTTGAAATTAGAATGTTTTATAGGCGTGGCGAGAGGTTGGTTCATTGTGGTGGCGCACGAAGGCGATCCAGCGGGTGGGGTGGTGAAGGTAAAATAACGGGGATGCAGGGCCTCACCTCTTGCTGTTCTAGAGTAGGTGATTCTAGCATGTTGAATAGATGCTGCAGACACTCTGGCCAGTTCTTTGGTTCGAGAATACCAAGGAAGGCGACGATTGCTTGACTGGCTGCGTTCCTGATCATAGGCGAACTGTCGCTAAAAGCGTGAAGAACGGCAGCCTTGACATAGTTCGCGACCTGTGGGGGGGCGCGGGTGATGAGTCTGGCATTGTTCTTGAGCAGATAGCCGGCAATCGTCCTGATGCGATCCTCCTCATGTGGGAGGGAACCGAGGATGTAGACGAGATAAGCGATGTACTCTGGCGCACGCGTAAAGTTGTTAAGTTTCTATCGTTTGGATTTTGGAAGATCAGCTGAGCCCTGGAAGAAGGAGGGTAAAATGAGAGACTTACGACGGTGATCTCTCGTTGGACAACAGCGTTGTTGTCGGTGGAGTCGCGTATCGTTTGGAGAATTTCGTGCAATCCTGCTTCAGTGGGAGCCCAGGAGGCCATGGTTGTATGGAAAGAATGAAGGGGGGCTGGAAAGAAGAGGTACGCGTTTGAGTTGACTATGAGATTTTCAATCTACTGTACCAGAACACGATTTGGCCTTGTTTGCGCGGTGGCACGAGCGACCGTTGGCAACGGAGAAAATTCGACAAAAATCCAAAGAAATCGGGGGAAGGTCTATTATAATCTAGGGTGTCTGCATGGACCGTGGACAGGTGATTCAGAATGATAACTGGCCCTCTCGTCCCCTTCTTGCGAGCTAATCAGTGTACAAACAACCGACATCAGCCAGAAAATGGCGCGGTGAAACCCCTCCGGCGTTCTCATCCGCAATCCCCGTGGATGGTCTACTGGAGGCTCGAGTGCCAGAAAAAAACGTGGATGAGGTCTATCGGCGACCATCGCGTTCCAAGTCCACAGATCTGGCGTACACCGGCACACCCACACTGGGGTGCCAGCGAACTGATAAAACCCCCGCACCCGGCGCGGTGGCGACTTTATTCCTCTTGGGGGTAGCACAGACGCCCTTCAAGATTGAGTTCGCATCTTGAGCATATCTGTTCTATATCTCTGACCTACATAATAAGTACATACGTGCCACAACGGGATCGCCGCTAGAATGACTCCTTGACGCAGACCAACCGTCTTCCGCGGGCCGATCGAGAACACAGACCCTGAAGGCATCCACTGAGGATTGTCAGGGTGCATCGCAGAAACCACTTGGTACTAGACGTTCAGACAGGCGAAATCGATGAGAACGCCGTGTGATCGGAACACGGAGAGCATGGCCAGCTTGGCGCTCGAGGCACGGCTCCCCTTCCAAGTCCACCCCTTCCGACCCTCTCGTCCCCCGCCCTCCCGCATAACTGCTATACACAAGGCTATGTCTCAATCCGACAGTCTGCGCATATGCCATTGCAAGCATACGAGCACCTCCCCAGGCGGCACGAGCAGCCAAACACCCAGCTTTGTCTCGTGGCGATGATCAAAGCGCGTCCCCTCCTTTGTGCCACTTCCATTGTCTGGCATCTTGCGTCACCTCTACTCTCGCATGTAGCCGTGGGTTTTGGGGTTTGACGAGTAACGTCGTCCTTTGTTCCCGGCTTATAAGTCCTTGACAGGATATCCAAACAAAATCCAGACGTAGTTTCCAATGCCTATCACCTCAAACTCCGCCATCGCCTCCGTTGCGTCATCCCTGCTCCGCTTTTGGAGAAGTCCCATATCCTACTCTAGCAACGATGAACTTTTAGCTCGGGAACCTTTACCCGCAGTGAGTCAAACGCACACCATGGGTGGCCCCATTTATTAATCACCCAGATGGGTGAACAAACAGGGTCCCTTCAACGGAAGAGAAGACGGGCCACCGCCTCGTGGTCGCCAATTTCGTGGTAAACTCCATAAAGCGGGGCGTGGTCACAAGCGAAGTGGACACTCGCCAGTTTCCGACAACCCTCCACCACCATTACCTCCCGAGGCAGAGCAAATCTCTCTCAACAACTTTGCACGGGCTCTTCGGAGGCAGATGGAGCATTTATCTCACGTATGTGCCACCTGATCAGAGTTTGTCGCGTCTGATACTGACTGCGTGGACCAGCCGCCTCCCACTTCACCATGTCAGATGGAGACAATCCTTGAGGCTTCCGAAGAGTCAGAGGGATCCATCGCTGAAGCCCAAGGATACCATTGCGAATCCGTATACCACACACCCATATCCTCAGAGTTCGACCTTGGTGATATACCCCACCTCCTCAACTTCACATCAGACACCAGTCCATCTACCAACGACCCTTCGACAAGGGACGCGCCATTGCTTCACGAGGAAATATCGTCACTCCGGGAAGAACTCGAAGAGACCAAGCGAGAAAACCAAGACCTCAACGCTGAACTAGCCGAGTGTTATGACTACGGTAGATCCCTTCGTGAGCTGGAAATCAGATACCAACAACTGCTAGAAGACGTGACGGAATCCAACAAGACTCGGAGGACACTTACGCAAAACATGGCATCCATCACGGTACGTTACTGGGTCTACCAACTTTTAGATCATCCCTAACCCTCATGAATTAGGATGATTTACGTAGCGCGAAACATTCACAGATGGTGTTGGAACGAGAAGCCGATCAGCTCAGGGTATGTACCACCCCACGCGCCACAATGCAACACAGCTAACCGATCAAACAGTGGATAATCCACTATTACCAGACCTCCGTTCAAGAGGCAGGAATGCCTCTCGCCTACCAAACCGAGATCAACAAACACGTCTCGTCCCTCGATTACCCCCTCCAGCCTCCTCCTACCGCCTCTTACCAAAACGGGAATTCCGAAGAGCTGCCTACCATAGCTGAGAGCAGCGAGGACACCAGCACCAGCCCGACCCCATTCTTCCAGAAGGGTAATTACATCGTTACCCCTCCCAGGACTCCCACCTTGCGACGGGTGAAATCGCCCAGAGCAGCAATCTTCTCTCCTTCGGCTCACAAGCTGTTCAGGTCGGAGTCTCCCGTCAAGAGGGATTATATCCCGCGGGATGGGTCTCCGCTCAGGTTCGACTCGAGGTTGTGGTCTAGCGACGAGGAAGAGGAGATGGACAAGCGACGGCTACAGTCTAAAGTTGCTTGGGATGGCAGGACCTCGAGGCTCGATTACGCGGAGGACGAACACCCTTCTTTGTTTGCATGAGATACGGCTATTGGACCCGCCCTGCATTGACCTGTATTGATATTTTCACACAGAACCCTATCAGACACCCACGCATCGCCTAACTTACTTGTATTTTATATATTCTGCATTTGACTCATAACGAAATCAAGAACCTGTTAGGTTTCGGCTAGAGGTACAGGTGTTCATCGTTTCCACTTGAACAATCCCCACCCGCCCTTCAAGATATCATCTCCACCCTCGGAACTTTGTACCGCTAGCGACGTTGAACTCAGCCGCGTTCCACCTCCGTCCCCAATTACATCCGCAGCGCCATTCGCTTGAGCTTGTCCAAACAGTGACCCTTTCGAACTGCTTCTCCTGAACAACCCCTTCAATCCAACGGCAGCGTAGAATGACTTTCTCTCTCTCAGGGTGCTTGTCGCTCCAGTGACCTCGACATCGTGAAGAGTGGACATGCTAAGGAACGACGACGGAAGACCAGGGCGGAAGGTGGATATACGTCTCTTCGGAGGTTCTTGAGAAGAGGAAGAGCGTTCTCTAGTCGCTTGGTTGAGCCGAGGCGAGTTGAACGAAACGCTGCTCTTCAGTGTCGGGGTATCCAAGGCGTGTCGAGGCTGATACTGTAGTGTTGTTAATACGTGTTCAATACGTAAAGGGGAAGCGTGGCTCACAGGATCAGCTGTGCGAGTCCTCCTCCTACGTAGCCCGGCTTCCAAGCTTTCTACTGAACCAGTGTACATATCGACGATCGAGAAACTTGACTCGCTGTACACGAGGTCATCGTCATTAGGGTCGGTAACGACTATCACGGGTACTGCTGGGGCACCTGCGCCAAGAGGTGGATTGGTCAAATTGGCCCTGCCCGATCCAAGAATGGAAGGTACACTGGGCCCAGGTTTCGTTGGCGATGAGATACCTTCAGATATGGCGGCTAATAGCCTTTCGTGCTTGCTCTTCGCGTACGGGTGATCAGGGGAACTGGCGTTTGAAGAGGTCGGAGTAACGTCACCGATTTGGGGAGAGGAGCTTAGTTGAGAGTAAACAGAAGGTGAATCAGAACGCTCAGAGGAAGGTTTCTTGGTTGGCGTCACTGGTGTTATTAGATCCACAGGGGTTGTAGAGGTCGGGCTCGTGGGTGTTGTTTTAGGCGGCGGAGAGGCAGGGGGAGCGGGTCGGTGCGGCATAACAAGCGTTATTGGCTGATACAACCTGTCCCCGACATCCAGCGGGTAGGCGTGGTAGGGACCTGAACCGAGAGGTGGAGATGACGCCGAACGCCTGTGAGTAGCCGTAGATCGAGGAAATGATGTGTACGTGGGGTTGCCAGGTCGTAGAGAAAGTGGAATGTCGTTTCGTTGGGTGTTCGAGGGTTCTTGATCTTGGCCCAGAGAATCCCCGGGTTCGGTGGAGAGTGGACGATTATTCGAGTCAATCATTTCTTGGATTTGGGCGTGGACATCCGCGAGTTTCAATCTGTTAGTCAGCTTTGGGTCTGTCTTTGGCATCGACGGTGCCGCCGTAATTTCCCAGACAGGAGTGGATGGCGTCGAGGGTGGGGAAGAGAACGCGTCGCTGTCGTCCGTGTACACCAGGTCTGGTTTCGCTTTCTCCTGGGGAACTGGGAGTAGCATTGACCGAGACGCCCGCAAGGCTCTATCTATCTTCCCTGCCCGCTGTTTGACGCTTCCAAAGGAAGCTGCGCTTGTGCCGAGATCCAAGTTTAACGCCGGGAAAGACTCTACCATGGTCCGAGGGTCGAACTCATCAGAGGGTACGTCAAGTAGGTTAGAACCTCGAGTTTCAGACCAACGAGACCCACGGTTGATTTGAGCTGAACGACGAGACCCCTTGCGAGATATCCCAGGCATAGAGGAGAATCGAGGCGAATCGAGCGCAAGAGGTTTGGAGATGGCAGCTTTGCGGGGTTTCTTGTGCGTTGTGCGAGGTTGCTGGTGAGGAGGTCCACGAATGGGAATAATCGCCGGGTGGTTGGATGGCCAAGCCAAGCTCAGGTGGCGCCGTCTCAGAGGGATTTCACTATTTCTTCTGATACCCCAAGCAGATGTCTGTGGGAGTGGGGACGATCCATTCAGAACAGTGGAAGCCGAGTTGGAATGCAGAGACCGAGTCCCATTGAGAGTCTGTAGAGGTGCTTCGCCAAGAGCAGTAGTAGATACACCACCCCCATCGAATGTGTGAGGTCCAGAGATTGCGGCTTTGAGTTCGCTCCTGCGTTTGCTAGAGATGCCCGACCTGCGAAACCTGATGCTGCTGAACTTCCTGGAGGATTTCAGCGGATCGTTCTCGTCGTCATAATCCGGCATGCTGTGTAAATGATCGTGAGGTAGGAAAGAGAGTGGGCGTAGATAGAGATGCTAGTTTGTTGGGTTGTGGTATTCGTTAGAGAGGTTCAGCCATCCGCTCAACTTCGAACCGCGAGCTTGAGGGACTGTCGGACGATCTCCGTCACGCAGGTCACGGGCCGCGTGACGACCTTCCACCCTCCCCGATATACCGCCATGAAGCTCGTCAGGTTCGTATCCAATAACGATCTTTGCGGCACGAAGACAGCTCTGATTATTTGACTAGATTTTTGATGAAATTGAACAATGAGTCGGTTTCGATTGAGCTGAAGAACGGGTCAATCGTCCAAGGGACGGTCACAGGTAGCTTCTATCCTTGGTTTTTGTGTCCACAGATCGTTCACTCTGCATCGGACCCTCCTAGGCGTAGATATGCAGATGAACACCCACTTGAAAACCGTCAAAATGAATACGCGTAACCGCGAGCCAACGCAACTGGATTCACTCTCAATTCGGGGGAACAATATCCGGTATTTTATTCTCCCAGACGCGTTACCCCTCGATACACTCCTGGTAGACGATGCACCGAAACCCAAAGGAAAGAAAAAAGACGAAGCCAGGGGCAGAGGTCGAGGAGGACGCGGAGATCGCAGTCGCGGCAGAGGTCGTGGAAGAGGAAGGGGTCGAGGGATTTAGAGACAAAACACCGCACGGGCAGCTTTCTGTCTCCTGCATGGCACTCGTTTTCTCCTACTTGCTGTTAATCAGATGTACAAATGCTGTTACCATTTCTGAAGTACGTACGTCCTGTCACCACCACCAAAAAACACCTTGTGGAACCAAAGCTCAGTAAAGTACACCAATTTAGCTGAACACATTGAAGGCTGGAAATTCCTGCCGGAGCCAAGTAGCGATCGCGTGAACCTCACCCACAACTCTGGCTTCTGAACCGAACTGCGACGATATCAAATGCCGTGAGACGCAGCGACGACTCGAAAACAGTTTCCCTGTATGCAATAGCTCACTGCCCCCGGCGTATTTGGTGCTTCCGACCTTTAAAACTCCCACACCCCTACCGACACCAACGGGGACCGTTGATTCACTCTAACCCATCGCAAATCTCTCCTGCAATGACATTCTGGTGCGACCTGAGGAATGGCGTTCGTTGTCTTACCCATCCAAAGGATCATCACTCCGGAAACTCAAAGCCGGAGTCGGGGAAAAAAGGCTACTAACCTGAGCGGCAACCAAGTCTGAAGATCTGACACTGCAATCGTTAACTAGTAACTGCCGGTGCCGTAGGGATCTTGGGTGGGTGATGTCGGTGCTGACGGGGTTGATCCCGCAGATGAATACAATACTGTGGCTTGTAGGCACGAGCAGCTTTCTTCCGACTTGGTGGAGATTCGTCATCAACCCGACGGGCCCGGGGAGAAGTGAACGTTGACGTTCCTCTCCATCCCCTTGCTCGCATATGGGCTCCATTGTCCAGGGTGGCCGGGACCAGTTGCGTTGCCTTTGTTTTCTCTTCCAGTCTGCCTCCTGACGTTTGGTATTTGGGTTGGATTAGGCTCGTCAGCCAGCAGATGGCCTCGATCGCGCCCTGTATGGGACACGTTTCGCATATATGCCGTTTGCCCATTGTCCTGACTGCAGCATACCATTCAGTGATGCCCAACTACGACTACGCGTTGATCTTTTACCGTGGGCGCCGCTTGTTCTGGTCGCGGCGTGACTTCGAGCAGTGAGGATCACACCTGTTCTTTACGCCCCGGTAATCATCCAGACATTTTCTCCGCTCAAGTCTGCTTTCCTCTGCCACCATCTGCAGTTATCCAAATGCTAGCGATCATAATGCAAGCGATAGTTGTACGTCCTTCCGTATTACCACTATATCACGTATTCGCCGCAGAGCCCGAGTTCAGCGCTTGACGGTCATTTTCACCATGAGGACTTATGCCTTGTATGACAGAAGCTGCGTGGTGCTCGTTGGGTTAACCTCTCTGGCTCTCGCTGCCATTACGGTTGGTGGTGTGAGTCACGACCGCTAAATGCGCCTATCCCCTCGCTGAGACGAAGGAATTGGTCTAGCAAATGATGTCTCAAGGTGAAAAACTCGGTGAAGGAGTCGGTTGACTGCTCGCCGGGTTTCTCGCGGCCTCAGCAAGGCGATTCGGGTATTTCTAGCGCCCACCATTCCCTACCCCCAATCGTCAGGGCGTGGCATGAGTACTGCCATATTATCAGATGTTCGTTCTCTACACGCCTAAGGTCTGGCGGTGGCCTGGTGCGGTGCCATGATCTTCGATCTCGTTGTGGTCGTAATGACGCTCGCAAGGACAATACAAACCAGCCGAAGGAGTGGGAAAGACCTCGTATTGACGCGAGACGGTAAGGACGTCCAGTGAAATGCTTATAGTTGATACTGAGCTCACCGCCCACACTGTGTCACCTACTTCGGGTACATCTTGTTTCCCATGCCTAAGCGGTCTGGGATGTTAATGAACGATGTATAGAGTTAGTCGAATATTATCACATTCTTGGTATGTACACCCTTGCACGTGTGCGGGAACATGCGACTGATTCTTGTGTATGTGAAGCATGGACCCGCGAGTCACCAAGGCCTCAGCGATGAATGCGTCTGGATTCTCACGTGGTCGTCAAGGGAGTAACGCGCCGTGTTATAGCCACTACGGCAAACATGTCAGCGCATCATTGACATCAAGAACATCACAAGGGACGCCGATATGATCACCAGCCTGGCACGCCTGTTGGTCTCTCGATTAACGTGTAATCCTCGAGACCGAAGAGAATATTCTGCCGCTTGTGCGACGACAACAGTAACAACGGACACCAGTTTTGTGATAATTTGTCACACACGCTGACGACCGTCGGGGATGCATTGATGAGCCCACGATTTACGGATATCAGAACCACCAAGGAGGTTTGTTTTATGACGCCACTCTCTGCAGTCATTACGGGCCCTTCTAAACCCCGTCCATCGGACAGATGTAGCGATGGTTCCGATTGACGATCGTGGCGAGAGGGCACGTCATGTCGGGGCACGATGTATGAACCTCTTCTTTTGAAATGGTTACACTGATGTATATTACAATCACGCCGTCCTCGTGTAGCGATATTCCTCTCGTAGATTGCCCTCTATACGCTACTTTTGTCGGTTCCCATGGCTCAGTTATACCAGGGGCAACAGGCAAAGAGCGGCTCGGAGGAATCTGTGGACCGGGTCGGAAATTCGGGGATGTATTCCAAGATAGGTTTCGATATGTCACTAAGGTCTGGACCTGTCAATCGGGGGCTATCCACATGGTTATTCGAGTTGAGGAGAGGAGTCTCTTTCCGAATGTGATTGAGCAACAAGCTGGCCAAATGGCTGCCAAAATAATATCATTATCACGTGCCGGTCGATACGAATGAGCTGTCACGCAGCGTGACTGAACGCGTCTCTCATTTCCAACGATCGACTCGCAATGAGCGTAATTGCCGCGGCCCCTCCGGTGCTCTTGCCAGAACTGCTTGGTGTCTCGCCTCACTTCGTGCTAGACACCATCGTCAACATCTCGAACAACTCTGTGGAACACTGCGTCGATGCTATGGAAGGATTTCTCACCGGCTGGGTGGAGAAACGCGCGGACAGACTGAAGGGGTCAGAGGGAGGCGACTGGGACAGCAAGCAAGAAATCGAGCAGGGCATTGTTGCGTTTCAGACTCTACTGGAATCGCATATGGATATCGCTCTCGACTTTTTCGAAGTCTGGTGCATGCGGAACATCTTCGCGATTCCGGCAGAACTGCCAGTTGTGGTTCCCCATCAGGCGGGTTTGATATTGGACCAACCAGCCAGCAAAGAACAAGAGCTCCTTGCCGAGATCGACGATCTCCGGAGGAGAATTCAAGTGGTGCGTATTCCGTTCGGCTCCTTCTAAGTCGGCCAGTTCATTATCTCGGTGTTTTTAGCAACGGAAACTCAGGAACACGTATAAGAAGGCGCTGCGGATATCTGTGGCGCGAAGAGCGGCGAGTGAGCGGACGTTGAATCGATTGAGGGGGATCCTCGAGGGCACGAATTTGCGAGCACCGGAACAGATTGTGCAGCTGTTCGAGGGTGTCTCGGGGACTGACCCGTTGGAGGTTGGTGCGAATCGGACCGTCGGGTCTTCGGCGGCAGGGAAGCGTGAATGGGAGACAGACAGGCTTGGGTACGGACGCTGGGCCGCCGTTGAATCAATCAACAAGGGACTCGGGGGCCAAATTCAGGGTTTGGCGATCGGACCTGCTATAGAAGCAACCGCCGAAATTGGCTCTGCCAGAGACCTCGATTTAATAAATTAGACGTGAAGTCTTGGTGTGTCACTTCCCTCTTTCAGCAATTCAACCACCTTCCTCATCTTCCTTATATTCCACCCGCTGTCCTTCGCTTTCACCTCGTATCGTCTCCCCCCCTCTTGCCTCTCCACCACCAACACCTCCCTCATCTCTACTATACACGCCCACTCCCATCCCATATGTCCACCACGCAGTCCCAGACCCCTCCTCCAACTACAGCGTCCCCTCCCCTCTCAGTCACCGTTCAAGATCAGCTCCCACCCAACAGCCCGCTTTCCAAGGTTTCGAATCCGCTATCACGTACGCATCAGACCGCCCTCGCGATTTCATTTCTCTTGCTCACCCTGCCCTCTGTCTAGCCCAATCGTCTCCGTTTAATCGCTCTCCACAATCTTCTCCATCACGCGCAGTCACAGATGATTCCCCGGATGATTTCCAAACAAATGCGGCGTCATTCCCCGCTCCCACTCCTTCAGCTCAGTCAGATTCTACCATTCCTCCCAACGTCTACATCAACGGATTGCCCCCGAATTTCCCAGAAGAACAGTTGTATAACATGACAAAGGAGTTTGGCACCGTCCTCAGTGTCAGGACTTTTACTAGACACGTTTCCGAAAGGCCTACGTAGGTGATTCGTTGATGCGGCCGATTTTTTGGCCCTGACCACGGTCCTCCTAGTGGTTATGGCTTCGTTTTGTTCCAGTCGTTAGATTCTGCTCAGCGGTGCATCGAGACCCTCCGCAAGTACAGAAATTTGCATCCTTCTTTATCCAAGGTCGTTGCCTTCACCCGTTTATATGCCCACACCGCTGATACGCCGTTGCAGCAAGTTCACAAGATCCCCGGAACGCCTTACGCCAAGGTACAAGCGCCCGAGGTCAATACACCCTCGAAGAAAGGTAAGGCCCTTTCACCCGCGCATGTTGGCCACCCGCGCTCATACAAAACAAGACTCGTTCAAGACACGAATGGAGCAATTCAAAGACGAGTCATCGACCAATTTGTACATCGAGGGGTATGTGTCAGTTTTCTCGCTCCCTTGCCACATTTTGACAATCACTCGCAGTCTTCCCCTCACAATCGACGAGCCTGTTAGTAGCTCAAGTCTCACTGGTGTCGTTTGAACTAACGTGCTGTTCGGTCAGACCTTGGCGGCTCTGATGGTACCGCACAAGATCATGAGCAGCCGACTCTTCCAAACTCGCCTCAGTCACCCTCCGCGAACCATTGCTTTCGTCAGGTATGACCAACCTACCACGTGATATTGCCAACCTTATGCGCCCCGCAGACTCGAAACACGAGTCGCCGCCGAGGAGACCATTGAACGCCTCCACGGAAGAATGGTTCGCGGATGGAACGACCCTGGCTGCCGTATCTCTGTCAGGTTTGCAGACACCGCTGAACAGCGAGAACTTCGTGTAGGTATAATATTATACTCTTTCCATACTGTTTTCTGAACTATACACCCCGTAGCGACAGGAACGCTTGATTCAAGGAGACCAGTCCCCCGCGCGGCTGACGATGGCACAGGCAGCATTACTCAACATGCAAGGTTCTCAGGCCTTGTCCCAGCGGAACCAGCGATTTCCCGACGCAGATTTTGGCAGCCCCAGCCCCACCCAGACCAATACTGCCACGAACCCGTATATTTCGAACCTTACACGCGAGTCTTTCGGCCGTCGCTCTGACCACATGAACGGCGCCTCTCGTAACAGGCGAACTGGAAACAACGTTTCCGCAGCGACCAGAGCGCGCAACGGATACACTCCAGCTGAAGAACTATACCTCGCGATGCACGCACAACGGGTTCAGGCTCGTGGGGTCCCAGGCCACCTTGGCGGCAACGAGCTGTCGTCCCCCCAGATTAACCTCCCGGGGATTGCTGGTGCCAACCAGATCATCGAACACGTCTCCGACTTCACGACCCCCGCACCCGAGTCATTCCTACCGGTCCGCGATTATAGTTACATTGGTCAAGATTCTGGGATGTACGACGCCAGGAGCCTCGCTTCTGACCTCGGTGGACTTTCTATCTCTCGATTTCAGCCTCTAGGACGATCCTCCCCAACTACAATCACTCCCCATCTGTCCGGCACAAACGACCGCTTACGTCCATCTCAGGCTTTCAACAACTCCTCTAATTCCTACGAAAATGTTTTTGACGACAAGAAAATTGCCGCTGGACACGTGGGCGTGTTTAAGCCCACTGGAACCACGAAAGGAACCGACAATGTTTCCGACCATCGCTCGACCTACGCCGATAAACAAGATAATCCGGACTCGCCGCTTGCTTCCCCTGCTTTGACTTACTCGTCCCACGGTAGGACACCCTCTACACTTAGCCCTGCGACACCGTTCTTTGGCACATTCTCCGGCGGCGAAGGATTTGAAGGCCTCCCTGCGGTAGGATCAAACTTCAAGAGCAAGGAACGCGATGCCACAAATGTACCGAGCTCTGCATTGGAAGAGTGTTGATCGCACTTCTTGAAAACGTCTAGTCCTCCGCTTTTCTACTGTTATTCGCTCGTTGGTTCGCTAGCTGGTACCTTAGTCTCACCGTAGTTGTTTCCCCTTCGTAAGGACGCCTCTTATCCTTGTACTAAAACCATATGTGTGTTACCCAAAGAAATGTTGTGTTTTGGACCAAGTTTTCGTCTGATTTTCGTGTTGATCTTAGTGTCTCAACTTGACGACCTACTACCACCCGCCAATCTCCGCCAATCTACCTGTGCCAGGTTTACAATTCTGATGCACGTGAGGTACGCGTCGCGGCGTTTCAAGTTCCCGAAGCCCCACGCGGTCGATCGCCTTCACGTTCAACTGCTCCGGTGTGATGTCAAACAGCTCAGCGATCCACGAGACGGTACAGAGGCTCAACTCTGAACTTGAAAATGCCGATCTACTGCTCCTCAAATCTAAACCAAAGTTCCTCTCGAAAAAGACCCACGATAATCAGGAATGGCCGACCTCTAATGACGGTCCCGATGCCCTCTTGCCCGCTGCTTTAGCAGCTAACGTAGAGTTTCAAAAGGCGAGTGGAATCCTATGCCACCAGCGTTATGTGCATCTTAAAACGCGTAGCCACCCTACTCAGAAGTTCCTACGGAACCTTAAGTTCAGATACCTTGAACAAGCCGCGAAGAAGAAGTACGTCGTCGAGATCATGAGCGAGGAAGGGCCAGCTATCTCGGCCGCGGACAACGAAGAACTGAAGGCGAAGAACGAGGAAAAGAAAACGGCCCTGAGGGTCGTGAAGGACAAGCTCACCGAAAAGCAAAAGGATATTCGTGATCTGGCCCCGTTAGTCGAAGAAGGTTTGATTCCATGGTTATTTTTCCTGGTGCGCGGTTTTAACGCATAATCCTCCGACCTCAGATTATCTGAAAGCCAAGACGGTCATAGCAGAGGTTTCCTCCCTCTCTCAACAAATCCTGGATGCGCGGTTGGCACTTACGAGGTCCAAACAACGACACCCAGAGCCGAGACTGACTGTCTCTTCCGCGTCCGCTCAGCTCGATTCGCAGATTATGAAGATGCAAGAGTCTGCAGATGAACTGCAGGGGGTAAACGCGAAGGTGTCTGCCGTAAAGGAGGACATCAAGGCGAAGTCGAAGCAGCTTGAGGTCTTGAGGAGTCAACGGGCGGAAGTAGAGAAGGTCCGGAATAGCAAGGTGGAAGAAGTTGAAGATCCCAGATATGCTGGGCTGTACGATTGGTATGTTTAATTCCTGTCTGTCTCCGTGAAGGTGAAAACTCACCCCTATGCTAGGTACACCGCCGCGATCGCTCTCCACCAATCAATCCTCGGCTTGGAAACCTTCCATGTGGAATCCGAGAACGAGCTACAACTTGTATATAGGATATCCTCGACCCCGGAACCACACGACCTGAAGGTAAAACTGCTGTTTATGCCAAATACGCGGCAGCTCGCGGACGCGGAGGTTACAGGAATCGACGAGGATTTGGCCTACCTTGTGGATCTTCACGTTCGGTCGAACGATGCCCCAGGGCTGCTGGTAGCGGTGCTTGCGCGAGCTCGGGATAGTAGCAACAGCACAAATTAGATCCGCTTTGACAAAATGCTGTACTTTTCATGGTTGGACTGGTTCCAAATGTAACAACGTGCCCCCTCCCCCCCACAGTCGCCATACGGCTGCATACGACCTGAGGGTTATCGATGCCGTGACCTCACAACAAAAAGCGGCAGGGAGGTCTCAAGTAACCAAAAAGTTTGACAAGAGTGGGATTCGAACCCACGCCACAATTACTGTGATGAGAAACCTGATAACATCAGGCAAACGATGGGGTTCTATCCCCTTGCGCTTGAGTCACACGCCTTGGACCGCTCGGCCATCTTGCCTACGAAGGAGAGGGCTTGACTGGCGAGCAACGACCTCCGGCAGGTTTAGCTATATACTTCACGCAGATGCACGATCACCGACAACTCTGTGAAAGCGAGGGTAATCTACGTCTGTATTACTGCGGTACTTTCGAATCAGAGAATCTGTTATAAAAGCAGTCTACCAGCCCACCGGGGAACCGGAATACACTCCCGCACATTTTCGATACCAGTCATCCACCCGATGAGCCTCTCGAACCCAAGTCCGAACCCTCCATGAGGCGCCCCACCGCACACACGCAGGTCTCTATACCAACCATAATCCCGCTTGTCCAACCCATGGCGTTCTATCGCCTCATCCAAAAGGTCAATTCTTTCCTCCCTCAATGACCCGCCAACGAGCTCCCCAAGATGAGGCATTAGAAGGTCAAAGCAAGCAGCCGTTTTGCCATCATCGTTGGCTCGCATGTAGAATGGTTTCAGACTGGACGGGTAATCTGTGACGAAAACGGGACCCTTAACGACCTGGTCCGCCAACCAGCGTTCGTGTTCGCTCTGGAATGGCTTTCCCCATGCTGGTTCAAACTCGAATTTGGACTTGACCTCCTCTAGTTCCTTCACAGCCTCCGTATACGACATCCGAACCCAGGGTGTCGTTCCTTTGGCCTCCAGGACTCCTTGCTTTCTTTCCACATCCCCGTTGCCCCACAGGGCATCCAGGTCCTTCACCAACCCAGGGTGGTTCAAGATACGCTTGACCGAATCTTCGACGATGTCACAAACGTCTCCGACTCGATCGATAAATCCCCATTCGGCCTCCAGCATCCAAAATTCGCTCAAGTGGCGGTTCGTTTGACTGCGTTCGGCACGGAAACAGGGAGAAAGGGTATACACCCTGGGAATGGCATGGGCAAAAGCCTCGAGGTGCAGTTGCGAAGATACTGTCAGGTATGCGGCCCGGTCAAAGAATTCCGTGGGAGGGAGAGATGAACCTGCCCTGTGTGCGACAGGTGACAATTTAAAGGTTTCTCCGGCACCCTCACAATCGTTGCCGGTTATGATGGGTGTATGCACATGCGTGAATCCTTCATGCTGAGGGTTGTCAGAGCTGTGATCACTCCCACGAGGGGTTCGGTCCTACCTGGAAGTAGTCATGAATGGCATCCACCGCGCACTGTCTGACGCGTAACATGGACCCGATGGAGTCCACGCGCGGTCGCAGGTGAACGTGGTCTCGTAAGTACTCCGTTGATAGCGCTTGCTTCTGGATCGGGTACGCCTAAGCGAATAGATTAGTTTGCGATTTTTGCCTCAACACTGGACTGAGGGTTTCACCTCTGGATCACACGTTCCCACAACCTCGCATTTATCCACTCGCAACTCCTTCACCTGTCCTTTTCCTTGGCTCTGCACGAGCCTGCCGGTAAGGCGGACGCTACACCCGTTCGTCAACCTGACTCAGATCGTCAGCAAGTGACACATTCAAGAAAGGATAGCAACACAAACGCATGCGCGTCATTTGGACTTAAAACAGCCTGCAATCCTTCCGGGCAGCTCCCGTCATTTAGAGCCGCAAAAGCAACTCGCTTTTGTTTTCGGACGGACTTGATGTGGCCGGTTACGGAGAGTATAGCCTGAGGGTTGGGTTCGTGAGCGAGGAGCTGACGAATTGTAGGTGGAAGCCTCCGCGAGCTTGTTGATGCAAAGCGACGGAAGAACATTTCGATCACCCGTTGATGCGGGAACCCGCCTGCACCATGCAGTTGGGCCAACAATAATTATTGGTTTCTGACTGTGGGATTCTGCGGAAACGGAGTAGTTAGGGATACATTATAGTACTGGTCGAGTGCAGATGCAGAGATGTAGTCAACAAGTAGAGAAGACAACAAACGGATGAGAACGAAGACATAAACGACAACTTGACACGGATATAGGATGTGTTCGGGTGCGCTTCGAAGCGAAATAAATGCGTTACAAAGGTCAAGCGGAAACGCTGCCCTGGAGAGAGAGAGATTGGAATGAAACAGAACGAAACCCAGAAAGATTGGAAAATACAAGGGTCCCCATCACAACGATGTGACAATCCAAGGCCCGGACAATCCAGGCACCCTCACTCCTCCATATTGAATAAGTCGTCGACATCTGCAGTGGCAGGTTTGCTAAGAGGACTCAACAAACCAGTACCGTTTGCAAACCCACGTGAACTGGGGATACGATTGCCACTGGAGTAGGATCCAATAGGAATTCGGGATGTATAAGACAGCCGAGTGATCGCGGCGTCGAGATTGCCGCCGCTCCGGGGGCTCGAAGACAGTTCTCCCCAGTCACTGCCGATAGGGCCGAACCCAGATGGCTTCGGTGGACTGAAAGCATTTGGAGTGGTGGGAGACATGGTAGGAGGGAGTGCGTGTATCCTCGAGTAACCCGCCGCCAAACCTTGTGGTAAGCTCTGACCCGGTTCGTGAGACTGAAGGGCACGAGTAGAAGGTGAGAGTGTCATGTTCTTGTCTTCCCTACCCTCTCCGCGGAACCCAGGAATGGGTCTGCCGGAAACGTCGTTTGCGGCGGGTGGTTCGTGGTGTGCAAGATCAAACATCTGGTTCGAAAGGGCGGATGCTCGCGAAGGGGAGAGTGCGGAACCGTTGAGGCCAGCGGAATACGATAACGAAGGGTTGTTAGAAGCGCCATACGAGTTCGGGTGTATCACCGGAGGGGGGCGAAGGGGGGTACGTTGTTGTGGTCCCTTATTGCCGAGGTACCTGTGCATGCCGGATAAGAACGCTGCGGACGCGTTCGAAGGGGCAAGTGCGTCCTCTATAGTAGGACCACCGAATGTAGAATTGGATGTGAAGGAGCTCGGCGTGCCATTTCCCAACCCGCCACCCAACCCAGTTCGTTGGTCCGGTGAGGCAGCGATGCCAGGCTCCGCCCAGATTGAGCGAATTTCGCCAAGGGAAGGCCCTGGAACAGACCGGGAATAACGGTGGTGGGGTTCTGAGGAGCGTTGAAAACCTTCACCATCGGCTTTAGAACGGGACATCCGCCTGAGCCTCTCCTCAGGGGTAAGCAGGTCTGTCAACGAGCCAGGTACCAGGTCCTCCTCTTCCACCGCAGATCCTTCCAAGGAATCCGCCCTCAACACGATGGGCCTCTGAGAGGAGGATAAGAGTTCACCCGCGAATGTTTGGTTCGCTCCAAGTGAAGAAGCGAGACCGGCGCGAGACCTGAAATCTAGAGAATCTTGGGCTCGATCGTATAGGGCGAAAGTTGTCTGGTGACCGGGAGCAGAGAATGGAGAGGATGAAAGTACCCCAAGGGCTTTGGAAGGAGAATTTCCGGGGGAAAGGTTGCTGAGGGGTCCGCGATTTCTCGGGGATACAGACGTGGGGGCAGATCCGATCGCACCGAACTCATTGACCTTGGGGGATGTAGGTTTGGTGACCCTCCTCGGGACGGAAGGGATGGCAACGTGGGAAGGGGATGGCGGTTTAGTTTCCAGTGTGATTTCTTTGGAATCCTCAGATGAAGTGTCTGCGTCTCTGTCTTTGGTGGTTTCCCTAGCGTCGTCTTTGGAAGGAGATTTACCGCGGGCTGGGGCAGAAGAAAGTTCCTCGTCCTCGTCTGGTAAGCCAGAGAGCGCGAAATCGATGTCTTTGACGGGGGGTGCGGGAGCAGAAGGGGAAATTGTTGTCTTGAACGGCGAGGGGCGAGAGGTATGACCGAGCATGCGCGTGGGGGCAGTGGACCCGGATAACAGAGCATTTCTGCCCTCATTCCCACTCAGCCCGGACGACTTGGACTTCTTCGTGCGGCCATCTCGACCTTGGTTTGAAGCGTTAGCCTGTTGTTGAGCCGCCTTCTTGTTCTTTCGATCCATGGACATGGTCTGGCCGGGAAGGATGTGTGCGAGAGCGCATTTGTGCCCAAATTTACAGTTTCCCTTCACGAACCAGGTGCAGACATCTTTCTGACCGGGTTCTACGGCGGTGTGGGAGAAGGGGCAGGCAGATCCGGCAGTGCATGACCCAACCTTGAAAAATTTGCAAGGCACATGCGAAAGATCTTTGCCTGAGAGTTTATGTTGTGTATTAGCTAGAGCAGAAGAAAAGTCAGTGGGCGGATGGGATAATACCTTTGGTCGACGCTGTTTTGGATTTGTTGCCTCGCTCTCTTCCGTTTTCTTCGTTATCGTCGCCACGGTTGGAGTTGTTGGCTTGTTTTTCTGCCTTTGTTGGGCTGGACATTTGGATGAGGACCGAATAAGGGAGATGGGTGGTGACGAGGACGGGAACAAAGAGGGAAGAAAAAAAATAAGCAGCAGGTGAGGGAGATCTATCCGTGTTAGGCGAGGTCGAGTGGTTAACCAAACCGACTCTTCAGCGGATCGACGATAGCCTACGAAAGCATCAGACGTTTTGTAAGCTATCAGAAATATTTATTTACGACGGTAAATAACGATGATAATCGGAAACGGGAAACAACAAGCTCCCGTCAATCTCAGCCACTTTCAGCCATTCCGACCGACGACAACCACATACGCTGCCCGAAAGACATGGACGAGCGTTTGACAAGCTTCATGCCTAGTGGCACCAACTACCAGGTCTTGGACGTTATTGGTGAGGGTGCATACGGCATCGTCTGGTGCGTACTTTACCATTTGTTCGCCGCGTAGTCCGGTTCACCGACCTTGGACAGTTCTGCCGTACACATACCCACCCAGAGAAAGGTTGCGATCAAGCGTATCACCCCCTTTGATCACTCCATGTTTTGCTTGAGGACGTTGCGCGAGATAAAGTTGTTGCGTCACTTCCATCACGAGAACATCATCTCTATTCTCGACATTTTGAGACCCCCCAATCTCGATGATTTCAGGGAGGTTTACCTCGTGCAGGAACTCATGGAGACGGACCTGCATCGCGTCATACGGACTCAAGAACTTAGCGATGACCACTGTCAATACTTTATCTATCAAGTGCGCCTGCCATCAATGAATCTGACGCCACAAATCAGCTTACTGACGGCCCCAGACTTTTAGAGCGCTGAAGGCGTTGTATTCGGCGGACGTCATCCACAGGGACCTAAAGCCTTCAAACCTCCTGCTCAACTCCAACTGTGATCTCAAGGTGGGTGGACGCCGGCGGTCGTTTCCATGCCTCCCGCTAATTTCATTTCATTCATGTCACTGGCGAACGCTCAGCTCTGTGACTTCGGGCTCGCAAGATCGGCCAAGCCGCCACCTAACGTCGCGAATGACAGCAGTACATTCATGACCGAATATGTGGCAACGAGGTATGTCTATGCACCTTGCATCCCCCCCCGCATGTTGACGAGGATGCAGGTGGTATCGTGCCCCCGAAGTCATGTTAACGTTCAAAGAGTACACCCGCGCAATCGACGTCTGGAGCGTTGGATGCGTGCTCGCAGAGATGCTCTCGGGGAAACCGCTGTTTCCTGGACGAGACTGTATTTCATCTCCCTCCGTCCTTCATCCGTGATTCTCATGTTCCGCCAGATCATCATCAATTATCGATCATCCTCGACATCCTTGGAACACCATCCCTGGACGATTTCTATGCAATAACGTCCCAGCGTTCGCGTGAATACATCAGGGCCCTGCCTTTCCGGAAGAAAAAACCGTTCACTTCTCTGTTCCCCAATGCAAACCCTCTGGTATGCAACCATGTGAGACAACTGTCGTCAAAAATCTGACCATTCGCAGGCGCTCGATCTCCTGGAGAAGTGTCTGACCTTCAGCCCTAAGCGAAGGATAACGGTGGAGGAGGCCCTAAAGCATCCCTACCTCGAGGTAAGTGTTCTTACTTGCACTGAATAAGTGTTGTCGTCTGATATCAGGTTCAAGTCGTATCACGACCCCCAAGACGAACCTTCGGCCGACCCTCTTGATCCATTTGCATTTGATTTCGACTACGGGGATGCCCTAAGCAAGGAGCAATTAAAAGGTGAGTAGGTCCTTGTTTAGGCGTTTCGGCCTCCGCTCAAGCGAACCCGCTCTGGACAGTATTGGTATACCAAGAGGTTATGCGTCCGTTGACCTAAGTCGCAAGGAGGATGTTGTTCTTGAAAGGAGACCTATGTATCGCATTTCGCTACTACAGATCATACCCTAGTACACTTGCCCTAGTATTAATGGCAGAGTCGCTGCAGCCCACCACCTCGCGCGGACCGGCCACCCGGTGCCATCAACGGCGTTGGCTCGTGATTTCGGAGATGAGCGAATTCAGACGCACGCGGAACTGATGAGAGTTCTGAAAGCCCTCGGGCCTCGGCCAAGATCTAGTCACACTTCTTACCTCCAAACCCCCTCCGTTCTCTTGGTGACCCACCATGCCCTACAAAATCAGTTCCAGTTTGTGGGACAAAATCCGCCACTTTGCTTCGTTCCAGCAGACAGGAGGTGCGTCTTTGGCTACCGAGGGCCGTAACACACGGATCCGGGATTGACTGTATGCTTCTCAGTCTCGCTGCAACAAATGGCACTGTTTGGGCAGAATCCCAGCCAGGGGACCCTCTTGCGCGCGGGCCAGTTCTTGCTTGGTGCGTGCCCGCTCATCTGAACGCCTTCCCTGATTTGGCTAACTGCCCTCACGACACTTTTTCACTTTTTCACCAGAGGAGCTCCCGGTCCGCCTGGCCCACCGGGTAAAGGAACTTGATGAGCTACCGCACAGCCTTAGCGCAATGCCTTCGATAAACAAAGTCAAGGATTGGTACGCCCAGTCGTTCGAGGTACCGCGCATTATGTCCATCGTCCCTATAAGAATCTAATAATATAACGACATTCTACTCAGGAATTGATCTCGTTCCCTGCTGTGAAGACCTCAAGAGATGTTCAGACAGCGCTGAAGTTAACTTCGAGTGCGTCAAGACACCTCCCGGAGTCGGTGCCGAACCCGTCTTTCAATGGAGGTCTGGGTAACCCGGGAAGTGGAAAGATGAGGATTCCAATTGAGAAGAGGTGAGTCGATCGTCCACATCCTTGTTTCTGCACACTAAAAACACGCTGTTGCAGGTATTATGCGCAGACCTCTGGGATCGTTTGGCCACCAGAGATCCGGGATTACAATGCCAAGTTCACAAAACTTCTGGAGGACATCAAGCGGAGGCACGACCCCACTGTCACCACCGTCGCGCAGGGTGTGCTCGAGTGGAAGGGAACACACAACGCACGCACGATAGACGACGAAATTCAGGCTTGGCTTGATCGTTTCTACCTGTCACGTATCGGAATTCGTTTCCTGCTTGGACAACGTGGGTCTAAATTCAACGACCATCAATCAGAAGCTCACTCCGGGCGCACCTCTCATAGACATAGCGTTGAACACCCTCGAACCTCACCCCGACTACGTTGGAATTATCTGCACAAAATCCGTAAGTATGGGGGTTATTGTCACGCGACCTGGTCAACCTGACATTGGTTGGCCAGAACATCCACGATATCGTCCAAGAATCGATCGAGAACGCGAGATACGTATGTGAGGAACATTATGGGTAACTTCCCTTCTTCTTCCTCGCTGTGCCAAGGCTTCTTCTGACGGACCCCAACTTCTTAGAATGTTCAAAGGTCCCCCGGTTCAGCTAATCTGTCCGAAGGACCTCCACTTCAGCTACGTTCCCGGACACTTGTCCCACATCTGCTTCGAACTGCTCAAAAACTCGTTGCGAGCCGTCGTTGAACGGTACGGTCCCGACCGTGAAGACCACTTCCCTCCTATCAAGGTCATCGTCGTCGAAGGCAAGGAGGACATCACTATCAAGATTTCCGACGAGGGAGGAGGAATCCCTAGGAGGGCGATACCCCTCATCTGGACGTACATGTATACGACAATGGAAGGACAGAACCTCGATCAGGATTTCCAGGCGAGCGATTTCAGGGCTCCTATGGCTGGTTTTGGATACGGCCTTCCGCTCTCGAGATTAGTAAGGACTTTCATTTTACTATTTCGAGCAATCGTTTCGGATTACTGACCCGAACGCGACCCACAGTACGCTAGGTATTTCGGAGGAGATCTGATGTTGATATCCATCGACGGGTTTGGTACCGACGTTTACATCCATCTCAACCGGCTATCGAGTAGCCAGGAACCCCTTCCGTGATTCCCGCAATCCAACTTTTTTTTTTCTTTTTCGATTCCGCCTATCTCTTGCCGTTCAAGGATCCTCCAGTTTTACCCGGGATGAACATTCGACAAAGTCACTCGCGTCTCTTTTGTTTGGAAACGGAGAGGGATGGAACACACCTTTAAACCCACCACGCTCAGGGACTAGCATATAATTCGCTGTATAATCCGTGTATCAATTCCAGTTGCAATGCATGTGTGGAGAAACCGTATCGATCGAACTACAGCAAGAAAGCAAAACAGGACGCAAGTGTTCATTGTATGTTATGTGGGCTGGGTGGGGGACGGAGGTGCAATCATATACGAGACGAGCGGGCAGAGAGGCGCGACAGGCAAAACGACACGAGAATAATCAGGGAAGCAAGGCGACGCAGGGTACAAAAAGGGGGTAGGATTGGGGATCAGTTCACGAGAAAAGGGGGGGGGACGGGGAAGGGATCGGGAACAAGACGAGACATACAAAACAAAACAAAAACACCGGGAATATGACATCGGGAATACACTAACCAGCGCCACCGGGTCCGGAGCCAGGATGCCGGGGGGCGAGGTTCACAAGGGAAGGGCTGAACGATGGTAGAATAGGCGGTTGCGCGGAGAGGTTTCTAGGGTCCGAGGGAAGTATAGGGAGCGGTACTCGCCGATCCACCATGAGGGTTTGATTTGAGGACCTTGGGTAACTCAGCGCGCCAATGCTCATGAATCCGTTTCCAGGCACATTATGGATCGACCCGGTGGCCTGGTGGCTCGACTGCAGAGCCTCCAAACTCTGAACCTCACCCAACAACCTCTGATTTGCGTACTTGAGCTGCTGAAGTTCATACTGCCAACTGGTGTTCCGCGAAATCTCCATCTCCTTGAATACTTGATCCTGGGATCGTCTCGCGACCGGAGCGTAGACAGAGTTGTTCGCCATCTTCACTTGGCATATCAACGGGTCCAGGAGAGGAGGGGCAGATGGGGGAATCGTGGTGTGATACAGAACCATGAGGACGCGAATTTTGGACCCATCCTTTTTCCTCATCTCGAATGCGAGTTGCGTCGGACCGGGAGTGCCTGCCCGTGAGGCGGCTATCAGCGATTCGGAAACCATCCCGTAGGTGTTGTATTCTGGTTGTCGCAGGTCCGTGGAACTTACGACGAAATCTTCGAGCCTCTGGCCGATTACTTCCGCAACACTCCATCCCAGCAACTCTTTCACACTTGCCCCAACGAAGAGGAAGGTCCCGTCCGGATTGACAGTTCCCCAGAACTCTCGCGAACTCCCAGATGTGGTTGGGTCTCCGTTTACAGCAGGTGCGGCTACGGCAAGTCCTCCCGTCTGTAAGACGGATCTCCAAGTGAGCCTGGGCATCGGCCTCACGCGGCCGCTGAGGATGATCGCTTTCCTCCCCTTTCCAGACTCTACGTGGAGCCGACCGCGACTCTCTACCCAAACGAAGCCACCCCCCTTAGACTTTATGCGGTAGAGCAAGTCGACTTTCTTCGGCACAGCTGGTGGACCGCCATCTGTGGAGGGGATCGAAGATGACTCCTTGAGTTCTCTCATCAGTGGGACGAGATCGGCGGGGTGGCAATAGTCCGAAATCATCCTGCCCACTAGATCCTCCGCGGCATAGCCCAGGACGCGCTTTACGGAAGGGGCCACATACAGGAACAACCCACGTAGTGACAGAACGTGAACGAAGTCTGAGGCGCTGCCGAGGAGGACGAAACTGAGGAGTTGATCGTCGTCGGATGTAATGGATTTTGCCATCGACTGTGACGGACCGTTGAAAGGCACCGGGGTGAAGGTGATGGAATTTACGAACTTGTCGTTCGCTAAGAGGACACGGAGAGACTTTGAGACGGGGATCACAGAGGGTGATATCATCGACCCAAGTCTCCGATCCCTGGCAGGTTGGGTGAGGGCGCCCATCGAAGGCTGAAAAATGTTCTGGTTCCCGTTGTCGTTAACGTACGACCCGTCCTCTAGTTTGCGCAGGATGGCATCCGGTTGGACGGAGAGGTCGATTTGGAAGCCAACGTGATATGTAACCTGATCAGCCTCCTCTGCGGTGTTGAGGATGCCGCCAGGGAGGGGGATGATGGAAACGAGATTCATGAACGCCGTTCCATCCTTCTTGTAATTGATCAGACAAGTCTGACATTCTTTGTCCGCCACAGCTGCCTTTTTCATCTGTGCAACAGACGAGTGAGACGTATGACGGCGTTCTTCCTCCTTGGTGACCTTCCCGTTCGGGGCCTGCAAAAAGCGACAGTTTCGTCCAAGTACTTCATGTTCAGCGTACCCCGTCAGGGTGATGAAACCCGGGGAAGCGTAAACTACTGGAGAATCGTACCGCCGGACGTCGACGATGACGAATGAGCAGGAGAGATCGACTGGACCGAGTTTGAGGGTGGGGTTGGGCCGAGTGGCTACCCGGGCCATAATGGATAAAATGTCGAACCCGCTCGACGAATAGATTGGGAAGCCAAAGGCCGACGGATTTGTTAGTCGGGCGGATATCTGATCCAGGGCTTTGGAGGATCCGGCCATCGAAGTGCTGTTTACGGTGTTGGAGAGCATTGCCATAGACCGTAATTGGTCGAGGTCGATCTGAGCATGAACATCATGAGATTCCGAATCTTGGGCGGATTCCTGCTGGGGAGGGGGAGCTGGGTAAGGGGAACGGGGAGTATTCGGCTCGAGAAAAGGGGGATATTGGAGGTAATATTCGCTGGACGAACCCGGTGAGGGTCTGGAAGGGTGGAGTTTTACATTTTATCTTATGGGAATCGTTATGAGAGGGCGAAAGCTTACTGGTGGTCGGGCGAAAATGGGAAGAATGGGCTAGATAGCCAGTTCGGGGAAGCGTCACCGGTGGGTTGGATTTGAGAGAAGGGAAGGACCTCCGCGCCACCACCAGGAGCTACCGTCGAGGACCCAAAGGCCATGAAATACGGAAGCTGGAACTGAAGTGGGGAAGAGTCGGGGAGGACATCTGAGGATTGCCCGCCGTTCTCGTTGGAGTGTGGGAGATGGGCGGGGAAATTTGGATCAAATTGGTGGTCGTCGTCTTGGGAGACCTCGCAGCCATCGTGTGAGAGATAGCGCACGAAAGGCATTGCGTGTGGCGGCCCAGACGAGGGGCGGAAGGCGAGTGGGGTGTAAGGACGGAAAGGATGATCTTGCTCCACAGGGCACGGACGATACCCCTAATGCGATCACACGCCAAGTGCGACTGGATGCGGCTACTGCAATCCTCTCCGCGGTCCGCGCGCAGTCGGGCAGTAAGAGCACGAAAGCTCCACCAGTGTAACTTTA
>Ga0307515_10004257_pt1 | contig 29699 bp, 2 predicted proteins | sample 17_EM_MG_FD_194513 | JGI IMG/M metagenome (GOLD analysis project Ga0307515, IMG submission 194513) | Populus trichocarpa ectomycorrhiza microbial communities from riparian zone in the Pacific Northwest, United States - 17_EM | ecosystem: Host-associated > Plants > Roots > Unclassified | place... | reverse complement strand
ATTACAAAATATACGATTGGAAGGCATTTAGGTAGTAGATAGGGAGTAGCAACTGGGGTAGAAGGTAGAGAGCAGTAAGGGGTAGGAAGAGGTTATAAGGTCGCAAATTTGCAGAGCCTATAGAGCTCCGTGCACCCTAGAGCTCTAAAACTTCACATTAGTATAATATTACTTAGCCTTAAGATATATAGACAAAAGTAGTGTTATTTTAAAGCGCTTTGTAAGCTCTATAATCTATATAAATTTAAATTTTATTTACCTACTATTAGGGGGTGCATCGTAAGTGCAAGTATCGGTCGCGATTTAATGGGGTAGCACGGTCCCTACACGTGACCCGACAAATAGTAACCAATTAAAGCCTATTTTCAAACCAATCCAAACTCTTGCTTAAAATTAATTCAGTATATATAAGATTTTAGGGTAAAACTATTTATTATAAACCCGGAGACTATTAATGCTATAGAGATTAATATCGCATTCTATATAAAAGGTATGAGTAATAGCCTTAGCCTAAATCCTATAGCCTAGGCTAGACGTGTCTTAAATATGCCTGCGTAATCTTTTCTTAGATCTATATTTTTTACTATAGTTAATAACTGGACAAACCTCGCCTTTACCTCTTTGCTTTATAACCCTGGCTTTACTTATATTATTAAATAAAGCACTAACTGGGCCCTTTAAACGTGTAATGCTAATACTTAATAATTTAATATATTAGAGTTAAATGGCATTGCTTTAATAAACGGCACTCCAATACTCTTCTTAAGGTTGCTAAGCCGCTTTTTAAGAGCCTTAAATATACGCTATATATAAGGAAATTGGGAACATCTACAACTGGGTAATGTTAATATTTGGGAAAAGAAACTACTCTTTAGTAGTAGGGGGAATAATTTAGCGACTAAGCTGTTTAGGGAGGAGGGTAGAAGATTCCCTTATACTTATTAGTTTAAGATAGTACTTAGATAGGGTTACTTACTATATATTACTATTTTAGAGTTTAGATAGGAGGTAATAAACGGATTGAGGGCCGTGGAACCATTGCGTATTTATATTACTTAGTTAGTAATTAGACCAAGCCGTACTTTTCTAGCATAGCAATCTCTTAATAGAATATTATAGCTACGGCCTAGAAGGACCAAAAGCCTATAATGATAACTTTAGGCTATATCTGCTGAAAAGTATTTAAAGTAAATAGCAGTGGCAGATGGAGCTAAAAAGTCCACAAAAAAATAATATCGTACTTTTGTAGTCCTTAATTACCTCACCATTAGACCCCTATAATTACATGTAGAATTATATAAATATAAGTAGGGTGCTATTCAGATTTCTATTATAATTTGCTAGGATAAATATTTATAAGTTAACAATCTAGCAGAAACCAACGCTTTTATTAAAATTTAGGCGATATTAAGTTTATAAGCTTACTAAGGCAATTAAAACGCCGTTAAAATTATATAAGATTTTGGCCTAAGTTAGCTGGATTTTATTACGGCACTAATAGAAAACGGTAGATTGTGGAAGACTGCGGCAGAAAATAGTAGAAAGTAGTAGATATATAATATAGCACGTAATTAGAGGATATAAAGCCCGACTTTAAGTAGTATAACTATTCTTTTCCTTTCTTTTCCTTTTTTTAGCTTTAGGTCCTTATTAATAGATAATCTAATTATATAGGCTTATATACATCCTACTACCGTACTTATGCCTTAATTAGCTAAGTCTGTAATATATTTTAGGAAAATATAGAATAAAATAACCTATAAAAATTAAATAAATTAGGCGAGGTTAAAGTTTGTTATTAGGTTTGTCTAAATCACTCTAATTTTTAACAATATTTATAAATATTATAGTTATTACTGGATTTTAACTTAAAGGTGGTGACTTTTAGCTAAAATTGGCTGTAAAAGCTAATATATGCACAACCTACGGAGCGTTAATTAAAAGTGGTATAGTGTTGTGTTACCCCGTAGGTCGGTTTAAATTACTAAGCAGTTTTAAAATAACGTAGTTCCCTAATAAGCTGGCTATCCTAGCGAGCCGGCCACCTTAAAAACTTAATAAAAATTAGAGATTTTATACTTTAATATCTTAATAATTACTTTATAATAAATTCTAATAATTTAGATTTAGACTTTTATATACGCTCTATAGCTTCTATTAAGGTCATTTAATAATTAGTTAAGTGGTTTTTAAGATACTATAATTTGGGAGCTAAAATAAAGCTAAATTACTATATTTTAAAAACCACTTAACTAATTACTATATAACTTTAATAGAAGCTATAGAGCGTATATAAAAGTTTAAATTTAAATTATTAGAATTTATTATAAAGTGGTTATTAAGATATTAAAGTATAAAATCTCTAATTTTTGGTAAGTTTTTGAGGTGGCCGGCTTGCTAGGGTGGCTAGCTTACTAGGGAACTACGTTAATGCTCCGCACTGTAAAAACGTTCTTTTTTTGCATTGTTTTGCTATATATATCTTTTAACTTCTAATATAACTACTAAAAGGTGTAGGATTATCCGCAAACTTATAAAGAATGTTTAGTATATAGAATATAATAGCATTTAAGCTATTTTTAAAGCTGCTAAAATAACTTAAGAGAACTTTAAACGGGAAATTTAACATTAATACGAGTTTTATAAGGCTTATCAGTATATTTATCCTATTAATATCCCAGTATATATTTAGATTTGAGGATATTTATATATATTATAAGATATGGCTCTTTATATATAGTTATTTATATAAGACTAGCAGCCTCTATACAATTTACTTATGTCCTATCTTTACGGTAAATAACAGTATATAAGAAAATCGGCTTTTACCTAGTAGTATCCAGCTACCATAACTAACAGCCCTTAAGTAGTTTTACCTCTATTATATTTATATAGGCCACTAATTTTTAACTATCGCCTTTTGTCTTATTTAATCCTACTAGCAAGTATAAACGTTTTTAGGCGGCCTTAAAACCGACATAAATTACGCTTTTATATTAGATGGTAGTAAGGAGCATAATAAGCTGTATATAGATGTATATTAGTAATATAACTATAATAGCGGTATAGTAACCTAGAGGAGATCTAGGAGGGAGAAGTATTAATAATATATAGCCTATTAAGGTAATAACCTCTAATAAGTCTACCTCGCTAGCTATAGATACCGGGAATATTATACCTAGGCTAGTTTAGATAGTTATACGTATGTTATTAGGCATTTAGCTAGTAACCTATGTCTCCTATTTAGATATTGTTTTAATTTACTAGAACGTAATCTATTCCCTATAGAAATTTAGAATTTTAGGCATAGCTATAGCCTAGCGATTTAGGCCGCCAGGTTTGTAGTTAACTGCTAGGTTTATCTATTATAACTAAAATATTTTAATAATTATAACTCTGACCTAAAGTCTTATAGAAGCCGTATGGAAATTCCCTATTATATCTCGTTTTAGCTTTCTGGTAAGTAGTATAGACTAATCTATATTATAAGGTTTTAGTGATATTAACAGAAGTTTCTTAACTATTTATAGTATTATAAGCGGCCCTAGTAACGCTTATAGAAGTAGAAACTCTATTACGATCTAAGGCGGCCGGTAAAATAAATTCTTAGTAAATGTCCGTTACTAAACTTAGGGTTACTATAGGCGAAATTGTAGATTAAAAAAGCGCTGCTAGAATATAGGAAAGTTAGCCTTATTAAAATGTTCTTAGTAGCTTTAGAATATTATAGCTTCGCTAATATACCTTCCGCTTACCTTAAGAAACTATATATATAGCCTACTATCCTATAATTTATCTAGCTTTATAAGGAAATATTTTATTCTACTAGCCGGTTAATATATCTCTCTAGCTTAGTTAGTTATATCCTAATATTACGCCCAGCGCTAAGTTAGGGAAATTATTTTATCTCTAATTATGGGCTTTAAAATCCTGGGTTAGATAATAGGTTAGGCTAATTAAAGGCTATAGAAATGTGTGAGGCTAGTAAGCCTAAGAGAAGGGTAGGGATAGAAACCTTAAAAAGCCTTTTAGTCTCTATATAATTATAAGGGAATTATAAAGAGGGCTAGGGAGGGCTATGGAGGGCTAAGGAGGGCTAGAGTGCTAAGAAGTGCTATATTAAGGAAAATTAAACTTTAAGTCCTGCTTATAATCTATAATAGACTACCCTTTAACTATTATATTAGTATAGGAAATTTAGAGACGGTAGCCTTAATATTTTGTTATATAGATTGTTATATAGTACCTAAAGGCTAACTTAAATAGGCCTAAGACTATACTAAAAAGGATTAACGTTATTAACGGAAAGCTTATATTACGGCCCTAGAAAAATAAACTAGTACCTTATAGATAAATAAAGCTCTTATATAGCTTTTAGTAGAGAAGAATAGGCAACTAGTCGCCTTATTAGTAGCTAATAGAATCTCTAAGCACGATATAAATAAATATAAGTTATAAAGTTTATACTATTATAACGGAGAGTTACTAGTGTTAAAGCCAGAGATTAAAGGCGCCGCCCTATAGCCTATATCTAGCACTAATATAGATACTAATTTAGAAGATGCCGCTAAGTTATAAAGACTTAGTAACACTATATCTAGAGCTGTTAAGACTAGGAAATAGTTAAGGGCTAAATAGGCTTACGCTGACGCTAAAAGACAAAGTACAACTTTAGTAAAAATAGAGCACTATATACCAATTACGTAATATATAAGTTGGATTATACTGTTACCGCTCGCCGTAGAAGGAAACCTACTATTTGCAGTGAAGGTACTAGAGTTAGTAAAGTTCCCTTAGACTGGAGTAAAGCTTTAGATAATTTTATAGAAGGTATAGAGATTACAGTTAGGGTTAATTAAGAACAGCTTAAGACTAATCTAGCTTAGTAGGCTTAAAAGGAACCCTCGCGAATAGCGCTTTTAGAAAAAAATATAATACTAATTACCACGTTAGCCTAGAATTAAATGAGATAGGAATTATAGAATAAAGAAGAGAAGAACGTTCTATAAGGTTAGTACTTATACTATATATTAGAAGAGCGTTACTTATAGGAACTCTACAGCTACTAAAAGTCCCTAATATAGACATCTTACTATAAAAGCACTTCTCTAGCTTTTAAAATATTTAAAGGCAAAAATTTACCGAGGCTCTACGGAATGAATCCCGCCCTAAATACTAATAATTATAAAATGCATTATATATACGGCTCTACTATTTAAGGTAGCGTTATTAGTAGACTTTTAGTATATCCTTCCTATTATTAATATAGGTTGTAGATTATACAGCCTCCTATCCTTTAGATATTAACGCGTAACTATATCCTGCTTTAAATTCTTTAGACTTTTTTAGGAACGCTTTCTATAGCGGCTAAAAATAAGGGTTCTTAAAAGGGTTTTTATAGGAGTTAGCGAATATCTAAGCTTGTAAATGATTTTTTAGATAGTAACTCTTAATACCTCCCTTCGCTTCCTTCTTCTTAGTACAGCCCTTATAGATCTAAAGAGATCTAATAATCCCTTTAACTTTGCATTATACTACACTCCCCTACTTTAGGTTAGAATAATAGTAGAAATAAAGTAAATAAAAACTAACTTATCCTAGCTAGTAAGGCGGAAGAATGACTGGGGTTTTAATTTACTCGCTTTAATTTCCATATTAAAAGTTATTATATTAACCCTTTAGTTCTCCTAACGTGTTTATTTATACTTAATATTCGGTTTTTACTCTACGCTATATTACTGCTACTTCTTCTACGCTATACTAGATATTTAGAGGTAAAAAGAATACTATTAAGGCTAATATAATAACTATAAGTATAAGATTGACCTAGTCTCAGTTACATCTGCTTATAGTTTTAGTTTAGTGACTTAAGGACTAAAATATGCTTATTATTAATTATCGCAATATAAGCGCAGCTTAAAAACATTATAGGTCGATCTTTAAACACTAGGGCAACAAATAGACTAGGAAGTATCGTTATACTAAGAAGGTTATATAGGCTAAGGATTTTATTCCCTTCTTTATATAAAAATTATAGAACTTTTAGGAACGGGTATTACTTTTAGAAAAGGGAAAATCTAGTAAAAGCGCTATTAAGGAGCCTAAGAAGCCTAAGGAGCTTAAGGAGCTTAGGGAGCTTAGAGAGCTTAAAGAGTCTAAAAAGCTTAGAAGCGTTAAACTCCTATATCCGCTCTATACTAATGATTTTACTTAGGTAGATAATCTCGTAAGACACCTTAAGAAGAAGCATTAATTTAAATGCAATAATTACTGCAAAATTTGCAATAGGCAATTTGGAGCGTTAGTAGCATTTACCCGTTACTTAAAGGGCCATTATCCTAGGTTAGTTTAGGAGAATATTATTAACTAAGGGTTCTATAGGTCTAGACTAGGGCTGCCTAAGCAATTGCCCTTATAGCTATATAAAGACATTAATGCGACACCTCTTCTATAGCCTTTTAGCGATATATTAGACGGAGCACCTTTAAATTCTCTTACTAAGTAAATAACGCAATGTTTTTTACACAATGTTTTGGATATATTTAGTGCGGCACCCTTTAATATGTTTAGTATGGCGCCCTTTAATCCTCCTGGGGCTTTTAATATATTTAGTGCGGCACCCTCTAATCCTTTAGTAGAGATAATATACTAGCCGCTTTTAGGAGATCGAGCTATAAATAATACAATACCTACTAAACTTACTTTAAGTGGTAATAATGAAGAGGCATTTATTAAGGACATTATAGTAAATTAATTAAAGTTCTCTCTCCTATAATACTATAACTAACCAAAAGATACTATAGCGTGGATTATTGCGTAATTCAGCCTTAGATCTAAGTATTATTAACTCGCTTTTAATATTATTTAGCGGCGCCAAAGCGAGTAAATAATGTATTCTTTTAAGTTAATTCCTACTCCCTAACTACGGATTAGCACTATTATTTTTAAATAAACGTATAGCGTTAAGGTGCTGGGTTATACTATATATTAGTAGATTTATATAAATAGAAATTTTGCTATATAAGGGTATTCTGTTTAGATTCTGGCTAACTATACTATAGTGGTCTTAAATTAATTTACTTTATACGCTACTATAATAGAGCTTCCCGTTTTTAAATTATATAATTACTACTATAAGAATAGTTGTTTCCGGCTAGCTCTTTAATTTTATTACCTACTTAGTGGTTAATCTTTCCGCGCCTAAAAAACCCTTTACCTAAGTATAAAACCATAATAGCGTATATATTAGGAATTAGTTACTTCTTAAGGTAAGGTTTTAAGCGTAATAATTAGTAATAATAAATAAAGCTTAATATTGTTAGTAAATGCGACTCTATAAGGTTTTATATCACATATATATTACCCCTATTTACTCTTACTTCTACTATCTATCTACTGTTTACTCTATAAGGAGACATATTAATCTAAACTATTTATAAAATATTCTAATCTCCACCAAAATAGAAATACTAAGCCCCTATAAGTTCTTTAATTAATACCATCTTTTGCTATTTTAGATCTCAGCCTATATATTTACTGCGACTAGATTAGACGGGAAAGTAAGCTATAATAAAAAAATTATTATTTTAAGCCGAGAAAAGTATCGTTCGGACAGCCTAGATAATATTAGTCCTCCTCTAAAAGTCTCTAGAATATACTTACTTTACTTAAAATAATATCTCTTTTAACATAATCTAAGGAGGCCAAATATTCCGGCAAAGTAGGCTTAATACTTATAGCTCCCTTAAGGACGAGACACCCATCCTTATAAAGAGCTTGTAAAGCCTTATTAAGATTTGTTTTTAAAAAAAGCTTTTACCTACCGCGCTTAACGACCTCAATATCTATATACTTATTAGTTGGCCGTATAGCCCTTACTTTAAGGTTGTGGTTATTTTATTACTCTAAAATTTAAGCTATATAGGGTAGGTTTAGTAGGGCATAATCGTTGACCGGATTCGCTAATACGTAATACCTAGTGAGATAGATAAATATAATATACTAAGTCCTATAACAAACCGTTAAATTATAGTAATATTTAATTTAATAATTGGCCCTTAAGGTATGTGAGCTTATATTCCCTAAGTCTCCTTAGTAATATATACTAGATCTTTTAAAGCGGATAAACCTTATAGCTAACCTCCGTTAGATAAGTTTAAGGCCATAATATAAGGCTCTAGTAGTAGAGTTTAGGTAAGTGCTATAAATATAAAAAATGGAAACAACTTTTAGTGCTAAGAGGAGAATTATAAACTGGACGCTTTATTAGACTTAGAGCAACTAAGTATAGGTTAGGTAGTAAGGCTTAGAGGGAGAGAATGGGTAGGTTTAATTCTTTAGAAAATAACTTAAATTAAGTAATAGTGCCCGCCCTCTAATAAAGAATTATATAGAGGTTCTATAAAGCGGCTAGGAGGGCTAAGGAGGGCTAGGGAGGGCTAGGGAGGGCTAAGAAGGGCTAAGGAGGGCCAGGGAGGGCTAGGGAGGGCTAGAGAGGACTAGGGAGGGCTAAGACCCCATAAAGATTAAGGTCCTACTACTTTTTCTATTCTTTAATATTAACCGTCTACGCCTTGCCCTATATTTCTTACTATAGCTATCTAAACTTCTTTATAAAAATGTCGCTAATTACCTAACAAACTTCCTCAGCCTAAAGTCCTATACGTAAGGGGCGAACGCCTACCTATATGCTAAGGTTAACGACTAAAGCCTCCTTTAAAGAGCGAGGTTTATTAAGCATAACACGCAAAGAGGCTGCGAGTAAAGCCGTTAGTAAGGGGGGCGTTTGTTTTCCTTATAAGGAGGTTATTAAAACTAGAGTAGGTATCCCTACCTTAAGCGTAGACTATAATAGCTTTTTATTCCCTTAGCTATAACTTATTTTAATAATGCTAACTTCTTTAAGATCTTCCTAAAATAGAAGAATAGTAAAGCTTAGCTGCTGTTACGTACAGTATTACTACAGAGTTAATAGTAATATTACCATATCTTATCGACCTAAGGATCTCGAACTAAATAGCTTATAACCTTAATTATCTCGCCTAAGAAAATCATGTCTTAATAATAGGGTAATTAAAACATCCTAGTTTCTAAATACCTAATAATAAAATAAATAGCCTTCCGGATAAAGTTCTTTATCCTATAATAAGGGTAAAGTTTATATATAAGTATTATAGCTCTATACTTAGGAACTAACATTTATGCGATAGTTGTAAGGGGTCCTATTATAAAGTCTATCTTAGATTGTATAGACGAACAAAATACAGTTAGATAAGATATTATTACAGCTATATAAATTGCCGTTATACTAAGGGCGCGGGCCTTTCTTCTAAAAAAGCTCTTACTGCTTATATTAAGCGTTATAATTTAAACTATTATAAAAGCATTCTAAATAGACCACAAATCCTTCCCTAGTATAGCGCCGCTTTAGAACCAATAAAATATCTATGCCCTTTACTAGGTTATAAGAAGGCTATTAGGATAGGTTTACCTTTAGAAAAGGATCTTCGCAGCCATATTAAAGACCACCACGGCCTTAAAAGAGTTTATTGTCCTTACTAAGATTATAGACAATTAACCGGCCTAGGGCTATCCTTAAAAAAAGCCCTTGCCCGCTACTTAAAAGATTCCTACAGTTTTAGAGCATATTTTTGCCATTATATTACCTATATTTAAGCCAGAGGTAAAGGCCTACCCTTTAAAGCTACTCTTTGCTGCTATATTAGGGAGGTTCACGACGATAAAAAGAAATACCCCTACCCTAACTGTAAACGAGCCACTAATAAAGGCTTTTATAATATATCCCGCTTTCGCCGCTATATAAACAGACATTCTAAATTGTATATTTGCCCTTATATTAGTTGCAAATTCTCTAAAGGCAAAGGGCTAGGTACTAAAGAAGCTCTTTCTATATATAAAAGGAGGGCTTACAGCTCTCTTTAATTCCACTGCAGTATACCTAATTATAAAGAAGCTACTGGAAGAGGGTTATCTTATAAAAATAGTCTTTAAAATTATATAATAATAGTCTACAGCTCTAGTTCCTATTATTGCCCTAATATTAACTGCAATCGAGCTACTAGCTGAGGGTTTTGTTTAAAAAGAACTCTTTAGGGGTATATAAACCGTGTCCACGGCCCTTGATATAAATGCCTTATATCTAGCTATAAACAATCTGCTAATAAGGGTTTAGTATTTAAAGAGATTCTTTAAAATTATATAAAGTTATATAGGCGTAAAAATAACTAAGCGTGAAGGTTACTTATATTATTACTAGTCTAATAGTTTATTTTATCTTACCTTCCCTAAGATTCGCTAATTATAATAGGGCTTTTCGGGTTTAATATTAGCAGGAATTATCTAATTAATAATATACGAACTTACGGCTAGTTTAGTTCCATTTTCTTATATATTTTTAATAAATAAGAGCTAGCTATCTGCAGAATTGCATATTTCTTTAATTAGCGTTTAGTATAGGGTATATTCTTAGACAGAATCCGGGCAGTAACTCTTAGTAGTAACTTTACTACCCAAATATTCTGCTAAGTTTTATTCTGCTAGTGCAAAATTAATAGCTTAGAGCTTTTTTTTTGAGTTATAGCTTAATTTAGCAGGGTTTACCCCTAGAGGTACCTCTACGCCTTTACACCTCTCCCTACGCCTTTACGCCTCTACGCCTTTATATCCTAGTATCTTTACGTCTTTATATCTATGTTTATCTTTATACCTCTCTACCTAACCCCCTATAAGACGTGTAAGAAACGTATAAGGAGATATAAGGAGATATAGGTAGAGATATAGTTAGAGACACGGTTAGAGCCACGGGTAGAGCCATAAGCAGAGCTATAAGTAGAGCTATAAGTAGAGCTATAAGTAGAGCTATAAGTAAAGCTATAAGCAGAGGGAGGAGTAAAGAGAGAAGTAAAGTAAAAAGTAAAGGGGGCAGTCTAGATAGGAAAGTAGGTTAGTAGGGGGGTGGGTTTAGATAAATAGTATATAGTTAATCTACAGGGGTAAATTAAGGCTTAGCTTTAACATTCCCTTTCTAGACACCTTCTTCTACCTTTACGCCTCGCACCTCTATACCTACCTCTACTTATAGCTCTACTCACACCTCTACTCGTAGCTTTACTTACGCCTCTACTTATACCTCTACTGCTAATGTCTCGCCTATATCTCTCTTATATAAAAAGGGAGACGCATAGAGAGATATATATAGAGAGAGACGCGTAGAGAGATATGTAGAGAGAGACGCGTAGGGGAAAACGCGTAAAGTATATAAAAGTATATATACCTGCAGCAGCTTATAGGGCATACAGGGGTGGGGAAATATTGGTAAATATTGTATTTATATAGCTTTTACTAATAAAATAGGTGCCTAAGTAGTGCCTTGGCTACCCTTACCGCCTACTAAGCCGCCGCTAATTAAAAGATTTAGGTAGTAAAGTTACTGCTAAAAGTTACTGCCTGGATCCTATCTAGCATTTTTTAATACTAACTAGCTATTATCTTTAAGAGTTTAGCGGATAAAAGCTTATGTAGAAGGCTGAGAAAGATTTAAGATATTGGGTTTTTTCTATATCTTTTTTAAGAATTTTAATAAAAGCGTATATATTATCGCCTACCCCCCTACTTAGGACGGAAAGTTTAAGGTATTATATAAGCTCACGGGTATAGCTTTATAAGTGCGATATATAAGCATAAAGGAGAGGTCTTAACGAGAATTAGTAAAATGCTTAAACGATTTATAAAAATTTTACGCTTTTCTCTCCCTAATTTGGTCTCTCTTAACTTAAGTTATAATAAGATTATAGAGTTTATAGAGAATCTAGATCTCACACTAGGTGACCTAACTTACTTTGTTAAAGACGCCTTTAGAGACTAAAATTATATGAATATATAAGGGCTTAATAAGTTTATTATTAAACTTAAAGCTAAGCCTAAAAATAAAGTGGCACCTATTTTATCCTAACGCCTCTTTTTTATATTTTAGTGTAAGGTACTTATAGATTTATATATCTAGAAGTTAAGCTATTTACCTAATAGTCCTTTCGGCGTAGTTTTTATAGGTTACCTACGGCTTCTTTTATTTATATTTAAAATTAAGAAACCTATAGGTGAATATATCTACGCGCTTAGAAGTATACCCTAGTTTATTTATATAAGCTATCTTAAATTTTTTCTATATCGCGTAACGCTGTTATATATCTATTTTAGTATAGGGGGAAGAGATTAAAGGGGTATGGAGTTATTCTTATTACTAAGTTTATAGAGCTTTTTATCTAGGAGGTTATTATAAAGCCTATAGGATTTCTTATCTAGAAAGCCCTCTAAGAAGTATATTCTTATAATTGGTTTATTTCTCGCTAGTACTGTTTTCTAATTTCTATTTTAATAACTTAAACTTCTAGAGCGGAGTGAATACTAAGGCTTATAATAAAAGACTCCTCCCTATACTACATAATAAGATCTTTAGTATTAAACCTAGCTCTTTTAGCAATCTTTTAGCTTTATAGTATAAATAATCCAGCTATTCTAGCACTACTAGAGTTAGCTAACTTTGTATATGCGTTTAGTAGTAATATTCTATAACTATAGCGTTAATAAGGCTTAAGTACCGCAAGTATATTAACTGTTAATTTACACCTATTAAAGTATCTATAATTAATTAGTTAAAGGTATTAAATCTCTATATAATATATACTTTAATTTTTTATCTTTAGTTTGGTTGGAGTATAACTAAATAGTATTTATATCTTTATCTCGACCTAGACTTACAGTACATTCTTTACGGTGTTTAAGGTAAGCTATTATATTATATTAGTAGTTCACCACTATAGAATAAGGGTGTTTACCTCTATTATTGCTAGATAATCTCCTTTTTAAGCCCGTTATAATAAGAGCACTAACAATAACCCTATTACTGGTACTTTTCCTATAGATATATTTTTAAGGAAGTTTTTTAGAAAACTCTTTTTCTTTAAGTGAATTATACCTGTTATATATAATAATGATTTTAGCACCCCTTAAGAAAGCGTTAAAGGCTTAGAGCTAGAAGTCTGCCAATATATCCCTTAGGTATTTAGAGTAATTTAGCCGCTGGAGTTTAAATATTGGGGAGTAGGAGAGTCCTATTATATAGATAAGAGCTAGATCTGGTAGATTATTTAATATAGCTCGGCGTAGAGTATTAGAGTAGAGCGCTCCTTTAGGTATATCCTTAATAACTAAGATTATTCTATTAGCGGGTTTAAAATCCCGCTCTATAGAAGTTAGGATTTCTTAGACGTTCTTTATATTAAAGCTTTATTTATCTTTAAGTATCTTTTTAATTTTTTTGGCCGTGGTTTGTACTAACTTTTACGGAAGGTTCTTATTATAAGTTATAGGAGTAGTAGGTATTAAATTAAGCGAAGGGGTCTTATATATTATAAGAGTGCGCTAAATAAGATCTAAAAAATTTGTTATAAGAGCTAGCGTCTGTTCTTATTTCGTTTTATTTAATATTTCGGTTATAAGGTTATACATTCCTACTAACTTAAGTGCTAATAATATACTAAAGGACTCTTCGGGCTTAATGCTAGAGTGTTAGCCCTTACTTAAATTGCTTTTACTGCTTAACATACCATTTTCTGTTTAGGTTGCTAGAATAGTTAGCTTTTATATAGCTAGTTATATCGTTGATTAGATTAAAGGAAAAGCGGGCTTAATATATACCTTTATGTAAGTTCGTGTATATAGCGCCACGTCTTTTATATACAAGCTATTTTTAACGCGGTAATTACTCCCAGTCCGCTTCTATAAGGCTAGGTTATACGCCTTAATCCTTTATAATAAGCTACTTTGTCATTCCTATATATAAGGAGAAGGGATATAGTATTTAAGCTAGCGTCCAGAATAGAACGTACTAATCTAAATTAAGATGGCTGGCTGCGAATATAAATGGATTACTGCCGCTTGTTTTAGAGTCTGTAGTAGGGGTAAGCTTATAATATATACATTATATAATAACTGCTTTTATGCCATTTGGCCTAAATCTGGCCGCTTTACTATCGCAATTATTAGCATATACTAGGTTATTAGATGCTTGGCTATATAGCTTATACTTTATAAGCGTTTTATGTTGTAACTAGTCCTATATTAGAAAAAGATGGGGAATTGGTTATACCCCTAACTAATTTAATAGTCTAAGAATTAGAAATAAATTGATATTAGTGAGTAACTGATTAAGTTAGAAGAACATAAAACATATCTACTTTTTAGATTATCTCCCTGCTTTACTCTAACTCTATATCTCCCTTTAAGACTAGCTCCCTATCTTCCTCTAATTCCACATCTTCCTTTAAAATTAGCTCCCTATCTTCTTCCGACCCCTAATTTAACTTCTCTTAAAAAGGAATAGGAGTTAGAGCAGGCGTAGGAGATATAAAACCACCCTAAGTAATTAGATTGGCCGTTATGCCGTATAAGTAGTAGTAGCTCTCTAGTGAAATCGCACCATTTTTACCTTTAAGATAGTAACAATTTTGTTCTACAGCCTTAATCGTGTTCGCAGCTCCCTTAAACTACTTTAAGGTATAGATAATTATAGCACATATACCCTGGAATAGTGGTAAGAGATAGCTCTTATACTAAGTTCGGGTTAATATACCTTAGGGGAGCAGTATAAGGATACGGGTAAACTAATACAGCGTTGGCCCTTAAACATAAGGGTAAAAAGTGGGGTAGATTTAACGATTGTTATAACGTGCCCCGACTTCCCCCTTTATATATATTTCTTTATAAGCGCTTCCTAAGCGTATAATAGAATAATCCTCTTCTCTATATCCTCTAAAAAGAATTCGTTATATATAATAGAATTATAAATCTCTAAATTCTTAAACCCTTTTAGTATAGAGTCTCACAGCGTCTAAATGTAGTAAATATAAGTATTAGAAAGTTCTAGTTAGTTATACCTAATATATAAGGCACTTAATTATTAAATACTTAAAAGCGCTGCCGTACTGGTTAATAAGTATAACTTTCCCTTATAGGTTACCTAAGGACGCGCGGTCCTTAGCCGTTGGAGAGGATTTTAAAAATATTATATAAAGGCCGGGAGGCCCTAAGGACGGAGAAGGATAAGCAGTTTGCATTTTATATTTAAAATTATATTTATAAATCTAATAGAGTAAATCCTAGGGTAAGGAGCTCCTTATTATATATAAGCTAAGCTAACTAGCCCTCCCCCTTTTTAAATATAGTGCATATTAAAAGCAAGCTAGTGTTTTACTAAGGCCTTTGTCTAATCTGCGTATACTAAATATAGCTCCTTATAGGGGGTGTAAGGGCGTTAAGTAGGAGAACACTACCTAGTTAATACATTACGTTTAGGAATCTAGGTTTAGATATATCGTCCTACTTAGATACTTTATATATAAAAGGGGTTAGTATCTTCTAGTAGGCTTTTAAGGCTTAGCTTATAGATTAATAACAATAGAAAAGGGTCCTACTCTTAATGTTAGGAAGCCCCTAGCCTAAACCTAAGCTTCTTAATATTCTAGCGTATAGTTAAATACTATAAAGATATATATAGATAGAGGATAGAGCGCAAAAACGTAAAAGCTAGATACTATAGCCTTATAGGTTATAATATTAGTTAGTTAGTACTATTTCTCTTCTATAAACCTTAATTGTGGGAATTAAATTATACAGCTAGCTATTTAATTCAGCCACCCCTATTAATATTTCCCTAAATTTCTCTAAATCTAACTTCGTATTCTATATACTTATTATTAACCTTAGTATCTAAGGGGTATATATTAAACTCTAATGCGTTAAGGCTGTCTACTTGGAAAAATCCCTAAAGACATTTATTATAGTAGTAGGTTGGCCTTCCGTTTATAAGAATTAGAAATATATACTAGTAGTTAAATAAAGTAGGGACCTATAGGTTTATTTATAATAATTACCGTAAAGCCTAATACTAAGGCTATATAACTATATTATATATTAGGAAACTAATAGCTAAAATCGGAGGGGTTTTATATATCCTAGTTGCGACTATAATATGGCTAGTCTCCTTAATAGTGTAGAATATAACGGAAACTACTAATGTAAACTATACACTAATTAACTAAATAGAGAATGCGGATATAGGGTAATTCTATATATAGACTAATCGCGCAAGCTAAAGATAAATAGTAGTTAAATAAAAAAACCAGACGCGCCAGACTAGCTTATCTCTAAAACATTTATATATTGCTACTAAGGCGTAAATAAGTGCTATAAAAAAGTAACTAAAGAGCCCTATTTTAACAATAGAGGGGTTTAGATTTCTATAAAGCTAAGCTATTATAGTAAAGAGGGTAAGGTAAATAAATTTGTTAACGGGAGCTATAATTTTAAATATCTAAAAGGAAAACAATAAAGGTAAAAGAGGGAAAGGGCTAGCTTATAAGGCATTACTCTTTAGGAATAAGGCGAGCTACTACTAAAATAACTTAATTAAGCGACTTCCTTAGTAAATTGGCGCCTAATATAAAAGAAGGCACCTAGGGCGTCTAGGGGTTAGTTACCTCCTAGTACTAGATTTAGAGGCTAATTATATCTAATAGTATAATAGGTTTCGGGTAATGCTATATAGGAAAAGAAGAGGGTGTAAACCCTTTACTTTTTAATAGAGCTAGTAACTTATAAGCTTTCTATAATAACTATATTAGGCAGTAAGAGGAGTAATAAATAAGAGCTGTATAAAAAAGCTTAGGGCAGTAAATGTAGTATATAAGGCAAATATGCATGCTTATTTAAACCGGGCGAAATTAGCTCTATATTATTATAACCTTATCTTTTTTTTTAAATTAAGAATATGCCGTCTTAGAAGCTGTACCTCTTTCTTTTTACAAATTATTTATAAAACGCCGCGGATATTAGACTTAATATTAATATCCGCTAAAAGCCCTTATATCTTCCTAATAGGATATAAAGATTAAACTGATTAATTAATACGCAATGGATTATAAATCGTAGAAAGCGACTTTCTAATGGCGTTATTGCTTTGCCTATATGGTTAGTTATATATTAGCGCGCTAAGCCTAATTAAGGGCCCCTTTTTTTGTTGAAAAAGGGGCCCTTAATTTAGCTTAACGCGCTAACTTAAAATAGGTCTCTTCTTAATTTCTCCCTCTAATATATAATAAGCTTAGCCTTAAGTTAAGAGACAATATAAATGGTAGGAAGAGTCTTTATAATTTTAGAGGAGATAAAGAAAAGTACCTTTATTACCTTAAGGAATTCTATTCTTTGCTTAAGAAGGAAGTTATTCACCTTTATTACCTTAAGGAATATTCTTCTTTACTTAAAAAGGAAGTTGTTTACCTTTAAAATTAAGTAAATTAAATTACCCCTTATCCTAGCTCTTTGCTTTAGTATTAGTAAAGCGTTCTAACTTTACTACCTTTACCTTAGTACTAATCTAGCCCTCTAATTCTACCTCTCCCCTTAAGTAATTTTTGGCTATAGCCTTACCAATAATCTAGCTTTTAACTTCAGCCTTAAAAAAGCGCTTTAACTCTATTACCTTTACCTTAGCATTAACCTAGCGCTTTAATTTTACCTCTCCCCTTAAGTAATTTTTAGCCTTAGCCTTACTAATAAGCTGGCTCTTTACTCTAGTCTTAGCACTAATCTAACCCTCTAACTCCCTAAAAAGATAAAGATTCCCCTTAGATATAGCGGTTAAGTAGACTTACTAAAGACGTTCCTAACGCGTTTAAATAGTAAGGTAGAAGGAATACTACTTACCTTAAATCTGTTAAACGGAATAATATTATAATATTACTTCTACTTAGTTGTAGCAAGGCACTTTAAGACCGCGGCTTGCTTTTGGACAATGATAGCTTTATACTAAAAGAAGTTGTGGTAAATTATACAGAATCCTAAAAATAAAATAAAAAGACAGGAGAGTTTTATAATTAATTAAGCCGTTACTAGACTGTTATATTTACCCTTCTTTACCATTTAATAATATCCCTAGGCTGGGATTTAAAAGAAGTTAAGGAAATAATGCAAATAGTCTTCGGCAAATCTTAGGCAAGGCACTTAGCACGTCTTTATTAGGGCGCGCTCTAGATATTCTAGTAGATCTTAAAGTTATACTAAAAAGGTTAGGGCTATAGGAGTTTGGAAATCTTCGTCTTATATATATAATTCCACTTATACCTTAGGAGATTACTAATACGGTTAGGCGCCTTGCCGTTTAAAAGGTACTAAATTTTTGCAAATTATCTTTAAGATACCTCCTTTAAATTTAAAAAATACCTAGGACGTTTTAAATACATTAAACTATTTATTAAGATCTAAGGATGGAGACCGTTTTACCCTATCTGTTTATTACTAAAAATTACTAGTAATACCTATAGCTTATTAAAATTATGCCGCATTATAAAATATAACAAAGAAGTTATAAAGGAGAACCTTTAAATATACTACTAGGATAAACCTTTAAATTTTAACCTTATTATGGAAATAAATAATAATAAGGCAGATAATAAGATAGCGGATAATAAGATAGCGGATAATATAGTAGCGGATAACGTGGTAATAGATGACGAGATAATAGATAATAAGGACTCTAATCTCTTAGATTAGCTTTAAAAGTAGATATAAAAGATATAAGATATAGAGCCAATAAGTTTACTGTCTAATATTATAACTGCTTTATTTAATAGTACGTACTTCTACTCTCCTTATAGTATTTTACTAAGGAAGTATAAAATACTACTACTGACCTACTCTATTAGCTATAAATCCTATTATTACTACTAACTCTCTTTGCCACTCTAATAGTAAAGCCTAGAATAATATACAGTCTTACTTACCCTATTCTTTTATATCTTATTAGAATGTTTAACCTTTAGAAACGCCATCTAACATAAATAAAGGAATAATTTAGATGTAAAGAGTTGATTTAGATACGGAGCTTAATATACCTTAAAGTTCACTTCTAGTATTAAATTACGACTTAGGGATAATAAAGGGATACTATTACGACCAGCCTTTAAGTCTTTTATTAGATAAGAATATAGACTTTAATTTTATAAGAATGCATATTATCTCCTTAGATTACCTTTTACCTAAGCCTAATAATCTTCTTCCTTAGCTTAGCAAAGAAAGAGAAATTCTATAGCTAGAGATATATTAACTCCCTTTATAATATACGTTGTTTCTCCTACTTTAAAACGTTACTTCTTAACTTTTAGCGTACTATCTAGCGCCCGTATAGGAATTAAGTTAATTAAGCTAATAGAGAGGAGAAAGTAAAATAATTTATTTTTCACTTAAATGAAGTTAACTTCTTTCCGCCAAATTTATAACTATTTTAGTAAAAGTATAAGATATAATTTTCTTTTTAATTTACCTAGTAAAGATTTACTACTTTTCGTGTAAGCTCTATAAGGGGAGGTAAAAGTTTATTTAGGCATGTCTCTATATCTTTATCGCTTTCTTTCCACTTATCTTTTAGCTCTTTCCCTAATTCTACTAGGATTAACCCTAATTTAGGGATAGCCTCCTATTTAAGATGGGTTTTTTATAATATAGATTATAAAGGATAGGCACAGCTTTTATCAAAAAGGGAAAAGGGAGGGGTAAGTATAATTATTTAGTGGCGGCCTAGACTTTCTAAAGGGGCAGAACGGATAATTTTATATAGCGTTAGCGTATATATTACTATTTAGTGCTTAGCGGAATAAACCTTAAGTAACTTCTCCTAATGTATTTATAAGCTGCTATATCTTTTATAGTAGGCTAAAACATCCGGTAAGTCCTTAAATAATTATATTATTATAAAGCTAAAAAGCCATTTATAACAGGCTACTAATATATTAGTTACGACGCTTAATCTGCCTAGTACCCTAATTCTGACTTACGCTCCTATTAATTATTAAAGCACCTACTTTATAGCACCTTCCTCCTACTTTCCGTAACGCCTCTCACCCCTAATCGGTATGCCCTAAGCTACTAGTAGTAGTCTTTATTACGCATAGAGCTATAGATATACTGTAACTTTACTACCTAAACCAAAATATGCCACCCGAAGCCGACTCCACCTACTTACTATAATAGGTTAACACTATTAGATCTACACTGCATCGCAACCTAATTTAAATCTATGTATACTCTTACCTCTTATCACTAAGGCTAAACCGCCTTCGTTACGTAGTATACGTACTAGCTAGTTGCGTAGCTATCCTAGGTTTTACTAACAATACATAAATATAATTAAAGGACTATATCAATACACAGTCTCTAGAGGCATATTATACCCCTTTATTACTTATCGTAAGCTACTAACTTCTTTGTTTAGTACCTATACTTAAAGTACGCCTAAATATATACATTTTATCTCTGCTAGAGTATATTATAGAGCAAATAACCAATATAGTGTTCTAGGTCGTTGGGTCCCTAAAGATAGAGAGAACATTTTTAAGGCAGACAAGGCTTCTTTATATAAATTTAATAAGTTTTTAGAGCCGGAGCTAGGAAAAGTTAAAGTAAGTCTATTATCTGCATAATTACTAAGCGAAATTAATAAAGTTATAGGTTGTTAAGATAATTGGTGTTTATTTTAGCCAATCTTCTAAGCGCAGAAATTGTATAACTTAATATTTAGACTACCTCCGCGGGATTAGTAACTATAGTACTAAGATCTTAATACAATTTAAGTATAATAGACGCCCGGTCTGGTGTAAGAGCTAGTCCAATTGTATTTAGCATATATAGGATAGAGAATTAGCCCTAGGTAATTTAGGGAACCGTATAATAAAGCTTAATTAAGATTTTATAAAAGTGCTTCGCAATATAGCTTTAACTAGTATAGGGGTAGGTTTTGGAATCTTAACAGCTAGGTATATCGGTGGGCCTAAAGCTGTAGCGGCGGTTGCGGTTTTAAGTACTTATTTATACCCTTTTATATACTTAAGAGACCTAAAGCTCTAAATAGTGGCTGGCCTTAAATCTTAAGGACTAAGTATTCGGATTAGTAAGCTATTTCCCTACCTTATCTCTACCTATTGAGGAATAAATCTTATTCTTTTTTAGAATATGATATCCGTAAATAAAGTTTATTATTTAACGCCTATAGTAATAAAACTTTAACCTTTGCCTATTACTATCTGTAATACTAATAGCGCCTAGAGTATAGCTAGAGAGCGAGGTGATATATAACCCCCTAGGGACCTTATCCGTAGCATTCTCGCAACCTTACCTATTACCTATGGCGACCCCATTACAGCAATAGTCTATGCTATATTCTTTAGCCGCCCTTTATATATAAACTTTTGTAAACAAACTGTAAAAGGCCACCGTTATACCGTTTGTATAACTTATATAAAAAAAACTTACCTAAGGTTTAAGTTCTTAACGGGGAACAGAAATATGCCGCACTACTAGTAGTATTAGCAGTATTATCCGCCAATTTAATTATTGCTATCTAGCTCAATTCGTTTTAACTAACCCGACTTTAGATTAGTTATTTACTACATTTTATATTTTAGCAGAGTAACCCACTCTTATTAGCCCAAAATTCCCTTAGTCTTTTACTCTCTCTTTTATATCTTAGTTTTTTACATAAGGCAGCGTATTAAATGGCTTTAAAAAAAGGTATAGATTATAACTAGAAGTGGAAATTTAAAAATAAACGTAAAGAGATTTTCTTTATAATATTCGCTAAATCTATATTTATTAAGGTTAGAAGCTACTATATAGGTGTGTTCTACGCCCTAACTGTTTTATAAACTAAGAAAATATTAGCCTTTTACCCTAATCCCTTAAAGCTATATAATTCTTTAGTATTTATACAGTATACCTAAAATAGGCTGCAGTTAGATAGTTATTTAGAGTTATAGATGTTGGTCACATAGGGTAACTCACCAATAACGACTACTCGAGTAGGTTACAGTAATGTTAGTTAATATATTTTTAGAAATGAGGAAAGACAAGGAGCCTAAGACTCCTTACTACGCTAGTGCCGCGGCGACACGTAATAACCGCTTGCTTTATTCCCGACACTAATAACTCTTCTTTTATAGTTGCCATCTATATATATAGATACCGCTTAACTTACGTAGTGTTATAGAACTACCCTATAATACCTTATACACGCCTACCAATTAGGCCCAGTTATAAGACCGTACTTTGTCGCAATCTACCGCAACCTACCGCAATCTGCTATATTCTACCACGCTATAGAATTCTGCTAAATTCTGCCAAGTTATAAACTTTTACCAAATTCTACTAAGCTATAGACTTCTGCTAAATTCTGCTAAGCTATAGACTTCTACCAAATTCTGCTAAGCTATAGACTTCTGCTAAATTCTACCAAGCTATAATATTCTGCTAAATTTTGCTAGCTATATTCTGCCAGCTATATTTCCTACTCCCTCTTAACCTAACCTTTAACTCGTATACGTAGAGTATTTATGTTAACGAATATCTCTAGTGCCTTATTTAGGTTTGCCTTTGTTATTATATCTACTAGGTTATCTTAGCCATTAATCTATTAAATCTTAAAGAGTTCTTAACGCTTATAGGACTGTTAAAGTGCCATAATATTAATTATAAGGCGCTTCTCCTTTGTAGTACCAAGCTTAACTAAATATTTATAGAGAGAATATAAGTCGGTGCATACGATTATAGGGATAACGGGGAGTTTAAGTCGATTTATAATTATCTTTAGGGTAGTTCTAATTGCAATTGCTATATTAACTCCGCTAACTATTCTATATATCTTTAACGCTAGAACGCTTTAAGTAATACGCTTACTCTTAGTTAAGCTCTAATAGATAAGATTACTGTAGATCGTAAAGTTATTCTCTTTAGTAGATTCGTTCGTAATAATAATCTTATATCCTAGCTAGGAGCTAAAATCTTTATTATTTATAAATAATCTATTAATAAACACAAAGAGCTTAGCGGTAAGAAGATTAATAGGCACGTAGAGTAGTCCCCGATCGAGATGGTTTATTTACTAAAAAAGACGCTTATTTAGGGTAAGAACGTTATCCTTAGTTGGTTCCTAATATTAAGCGGTAATAGAGAGATTAAATAAAGCCTTAGGTTAATAGATAGAAGCAATATAAGCTCTATAAGCGCGTTACTCTACATATCCTTATTTCGGAGAATTAATATTAACAACGTCGATCTTTTTGCCTTAACCCTTCTGGCGTAAAGCAATAGAATCCTCGTTTAAGGAGAGGATATATCTATTAAAGAGTAATAGTATTATTGAATTAAGCTTTTCCTTTAGCTTTACTATAAGGTTTGCCTTTACTAGCTTATCCTCTTTAAGAGCTAAGAATTGGTCGTCTCCTAAGATAATTATATTATTAGTTTATATGCCGACGATTCTAAATAGGGTTCCCGTGGTTATAATAAGGAAGCATAAATTAAATATAAAAGTAGTTATTAAAAGTTTCTCTTTATAGTGCTTACTATAGGTAGCTTACTAATAAGTTCCTGCCTCTGCGATTTTATATAATGGCTTAAGTATAACCATAATTATATCTTCGGGATATTAGTGGCGAATTTACTCTAGAAGGTATGCTAATATTAAGCGCTAAAGGTGCGTCTCTAATTAGGTGTAGGCCTAGGTAATATCTTATAAATAAACCGCTATTCTATTCTTTATTAAGGAAGGAGCTAGCGCAACAATAACTTGCTAACTAGCTCGTTAAATTATAGAAGATTACGTAAGAATTACCTCCTTGCTATTATTATTATAACCTTAAATAATAAGCCTTAATTTCTTAAATGGGGCGTTAATAGCTTTACCTTTAATCTTGTTAACCATTCTTAACTTAAAGATATAAACTTCGTTGAACTTAGTAGGGTTATACTTCTTAAATTTAAAGACTCCTCTTATAATAAGACTATCGATCTCCTACTTGTCGGATGCTTAGAAAGGAGCTCTAGGGGTTATAATATAACCTTCCTTTTAGAGCTGTTTTGCGAGCTTAAAGTTAGCCTTCTCCTTAGCTGTTATAAAGGCCATTAATAACTTAACTCCATTTTCAATAACGGCAATAAATTACTCTTTAAAATTAATAAAATATTAGCGATTTCGTGATTCTTTCAGGTGACCTCTACCGCGTTATAGTTATAGCACATCTACTACAATTATATTAGAATCGTAGTCGCCTTCTAAAGTATATTAATTATAGTTCTCCTCTAGGGCATCTTTTAGGGCATCCTATAAAGGCTCAAAACTGTTATCTTTATAGTAAGGCTTAATAATAGTTAAACGGAATTAAGTAGGTTTATAAGGCATCTAAATAGTATAAGTTTAACTATTAATTATAATAAGTTAATATGGGCCTAACCATCCTCCCTTTTTACGCTATATGTGTACCTTAGATTAGAGTGGCAGATCGAGCGTAGTTAAGGTATTTAGGCCATTTCTTATTTCTAGTACGTCGTTAACCTAGCGTGTGGCGTAGAGACGTTATACCTCCTTCGTTACCTTATAAATAGCCTTAGCTCGTTATATAACGGAGGGAAATAGTAGAGAATTGTTAGTTATTTAAGGGTAGGCGCCAAAGACTAGTAATATAGGTACGAGTCCATCCGGGCCAGCGAAATTATTAATAGCTTTCACAGCTATTTACAAGGTAAGTTCTTCGCTAGTATCCTCTAGTTCTAAAGAGATAATCTCATATACGCGGCGTAATAGTATGTAATACCGCTCTACTTTTCTAACACTATTATATGCCTTAATAGGGACTTCCTTAACCTTAATTGCCATTGCTTTTATCTGTTATTAAAACTCTATAGATAAGAAGTTCTTTCCTACGTTATAGACGATTTAATTAGGGGGTCCTAGGTAGATATTAATCTAGTATAATTAAAGGGTATCCTATATATTCCTAGCTAATATATCCTTTAAGAAACGTGCGGCTTAGAAGGAGGTTAAGAAGTTAATAACTTAGAGTACTAGCTTGCCGCTAAGATATATAACATTAACAATAATATAGAAGTTAAAGTTATAGTTATCTTTAAGGGTAAACTTAAATCGGCCAGGGGACTTCTAGTTTATTTAGTAGTAATAGCAGTACTTTATAAGATGCTTAATTGCCTTAACCTTAACTTTATAGCCTACTTACTAAAGAACCCTAAGCAATTAATAAATAGATAGGTGGCTAAATCGACGGTGTAGTTAACGTAACTCTAACTTAGTTAGGTGGCTTTAAGCAACACTCTTTTCTAGTTAATAAAGGAGTAACTAAGGGTAACCCTACTTACGCACAACGGGTACCCGGTTATCTCCCTAAATAAGTATATTCTTAAGGTTATTAAGCTTAACGCTTAATTTATTTATATCTCTAATGCAAAATAGAAATAGGGTGTTTGTAGAAATAACGTGAAAAGTAATATACCCTAAGGGGGTTTGGACTCTAATTATGCTAAGAGAGATTATAGTACCCTTACCAAAACAAATTGTATATTGGCCTGCCGTTAATTAGTTAATCTAAACAGAGTTATTAAGCTGCTAGAGAGCTTAAACTTAAGGTTCTCCTACTATAGATACTCCTGCGGCTCTAATATCTGGTATAATACCATAGAAGACATTTACTAAGTATCTATTGTTAAAGGAGAATGCGGAGCTCTTCTTTGGCTCGTTAAAGATATCTAACTTCGTAATAGAATGTAGCGTAGATTGGTTATTAAGAACAGCGACGGTTTATATACTATCTACTTTACTATACTTAGTAAAGTATTAGTTGGGTAAGTAGTTCTCAATTTCCATATCTATAAGGAGCTATTTAGCCTTATTAACCTTACCCTTAAGATCTTCTACGCCTTTATATTAAACTAGGAAGCTTTAAAAGTAGGCTATAGTAACCTTATAATTTCCGACGTTTCTTATACTTTAGCGAAACTTATTATATACCTCCTTTCACTTATTAAGAGAATACCTAGTTAACTAGCAATTCGGTTTCTTATAAACGTAGCACTTCTTTTAGTAATTACTTTAAAATAAACCTCTATAAGGACCTCCATCTTTGCCTTATAGTTATTAATTATACCCTCTACTATATTACCTACCCCGGCCACTATATATTTAATTAGTCTAGTTATAATTATATTAGTTAGGCAGGTTAATTAAAGTAGGTTAGAGTTAGGCGTTAAATTGCTATACTTTTTAAAAGCGTAAAGCAGTGCTAACAGAAGATCTTAATTAAGTATACACTTCTTCGTAAGTATTTACAGGATTAAAGAAAGCAAGGTTATATTCTTTAACACCTTAGTATACGCTAATGACTTAATTATATAGGCTAAAGTCCTCTTAATATAATTCGGATAAACCACGCTAAATTGTCTAAAGTTAATTAAAGAGCTTTTAAAGACAATTAAGCCGAGGGACACCTAGGTTTGTAGTAATAATCCTTAGAAAGGTAGTCTCTCTCCATTCTAATATATACTACTACTTATTCTCTTCTGTTTTAAAGTAGCATCTTAACTTATATATTATGCGGTTAAAATTATATCCTTTTCCTACTAAACGATTATAATAGAAGGTACTAGCTCGGCCCTTAAGCATAACGGAATAGGCGTTATAGTATTAATTAGACTTTATTCCTACCTTCTAGTAATAGTTATAGAAGATACGTAGTTTCGAATTAAGAATATTATATAATTCCCCGCTAAACTTCTTCTCCTAATCTAAATAGAGCTTCGTAAGCTCTATAAGCAATTTTAAACTACCTCCAATTTAAGATTGGGATAGAGGAGGTAGGGGTTGCATTATAGGCTGCAGTAGGGATGTAGGTCTGGTTAGTAGAGTCCAAAGGTCGTTAAATTGCGAAGCAATAGGATCCTATACCTACTCTTATTAGGGTATAGTATCTAACGTTAAGGTTACGGGTTAAATTAGATATAGAGGAGTTAAAGGCGGAGGTAGGTTCGTCTTTAGAGGTATATTACTTAGGTTCTATTGTAAGTTGAGCTTCCTTATAGTACGTAGTTAGTGCTTAATCTCTTATAGAGTCCATTTATGCTCTTCTTTTGCGTTAATAATATACTCCTAAATATTATCTCTAATAACTCCCCTATCTATAGGGACAAATACTCTATACACTTAAAGGAAGTTACGGAAGTCCTATATAATATCCTTATTTATAGGAACCCATATTTCCTTTATTTATCTAACAAAGTCCTCCTTTATACAATACCATAGCATAGTATTATTATATTCGCTGTCTTTATAGTATACTATACGGTATAATAGGAATCCGTTTAGGTCCTGTTACTTAGCGTTTATAGGGTTAATTATGGCTTTATTCCGTATCTTTAGGTTAATATCTTTCTCGTACTTCTTTAGGTAGATTAACGCCATAATAGCTATTATCTTATTAATTAAAAAATAAGGAAAATAAAGGTTATTTAACGTGTATTTGGGTATTAATTATAATCCTATAATCTACGAAGGTACACGGAGGGTGTTAAGGTGGTTGTTTAACGCGTTTCGGACATTAACTTGGGACCCTAGGTTTAGTAATACTTCTAACCTAAAGTACTTAACCAAGTCTTCATAAACGTGGTTGTTCTATATAATAGACGCAACTTAGTATCTCCTAGTACTCAGTAACACTTCTGTTACTAGTTTTCCACAAGTCTAAGGTAGCACAGTATTGCCGGGATCTATTCCATATAAGCGTATATAGCACCCCTATACGAGACTATCTCTTCTATTTAAAAACCTAGCTGCTCTATAGTTAACTGTGTATTTAACCACTAATTAGTGTTGGTTATATAGGGTGACTCACTAATAACGACTACTCAAGTAGGTTATAGTGATGTTAGTTAATATATTTCTAGGAATGAGGAAGGACGAAGAGCCTAAGACTCCTCGCCACGCTAGTGCCGCGGCGACACGTAATAACCGCTTGCCTCATTCCCGACAATAGAAGTTGGAGTTAATAAATAATTAGAGAGAATTACTAAGAATAGACGGGATAAACAATGTCGTTAGTTAGATAGAATTACTTAAGTAAAATGGATACTAAAAAGATCAATATAGAGCATGGAAGAAGATTAGTGCTTTTATCTATATTTAGTATTAATTAACAATTATTAAATATTGAATATTGACGGTTAATATGCAATATTAATACAATATATTTAATACTGAAAGTTATTAAATATTGACAATTTTTAGGGTTAAGGTAGTAAAAAATAATATAGATATCTTAGTAGATAACTCTGGCCCCTAAGCGATATATATATATTTTAAATTTATTAGGTAAACCTATATAAAATTAAAATATATAAATATTAAACGTTAGTTTATAGAATATTGCATACTATATTATTAGTTTTTACGCGCCCTATATACACCCAATCTTTAACTATTTTATTTTTAACTAACGCCATACCTTCCTTATCTACTAATATAATAGACGACGATAATATATCTACCTCTACTATTTTAGAGCTTAATTCGGATCAGTTTACCTACTTTGGTGATAGCGACGCGTTAAATAACTCTACACTAAGTACACTAGGTGAGTTGGTTACTTAGTAATATTACGGCTAGGGAGTGCTTGTGGCAATAAGCGTAATAGAAGAAGCTTTTAATATTTTAGTAAATTAAAAAGGAGAGCCTAAGAAGCTACTATTAACTATACTAAGCCAAAGATTGTGAAGTTGACGATAGTAGTAAGAGTAGGGGTAAGAGGATAGCTATATTTTAAAGTTCTATTAAGGTTTAGAGCAGTATGGAGCTTAACTATAACTATATTACTATACCGAGACTTTATATAAGTAATTTGGATTTAATATTTAGTAAAATTTCCATATAAAATTTGGTTTTAATATTAATTTTAATACGGTCTTATATTGATATTAAATATTAATAAAAGGTCTAAAAAAGATTCTCCCTTTTTTAATAGCAAAAGCTAGGCTATTTTAGTTAACCATAATAGAGAACTTAAGTAGCTAATAAGGGACTTCGATAGGTATAGAGGCTTAAGACGTTAGTTTTATTGTAATGTAAAAATGCTATTAAGCTAGCAGGACGCAAGCCGTCAAATGTAATACGGTATTATTTTATTACCGCAGTGTTCCGAAGTTCCTGCTAGTAGTATAGCAATGCCTAAATATTAACCCGCTTGACGGTAATTAGATCTTACCCTCTTTTTTAGGAGCTCCTCTTTTTTGGTAAGGTCGTTATATAGTAGCTCTATTTAATTCTGTAATCTAACAAGTTATTATCCCTTCTCCCCCTTTATAATATTTGACGGCTTCTAAGTTGGTACCTACGCCAACTTAACCTTAATAAGCTTTAGTTCTATTATGTTAAAGAGGCCAAATGGAACGCAATACTCGGCCTAGCTAAGGCGACGCAGTTTTAATAAGTTTTGTTAACCCTAACCGCCTAGATATCGCCGAAATTATAGGCTAAAGTCCGTTAAACTCCGCTTTTAAGTTAGAGGTAAGTGACCTAGAAGATAACAAGACGTTTAAAGAAGTAGAAAGTTAAAATATAATAGCTAATATTTCTAATTCTAACTAAGAAGAAAGCGGTAATAGTATTGCTATAAATATGGAGCCAAGACCCAATACAGTTAAAGGCGTAGATTGCCCGTTTATATATGAGATACTTTAGGTAAATATATAATTAGAAGTGTAAATGGATAAAGCTAAGGCAAAAGGCTTGCTCAATA